>JACCDV011058921.1_pt1 | contig 27818 bp, 25 predicted proteins | sample 7446131 | NCBI WGS metagenome assembly JACCDV01 (sample SAMN15323448, study PRJNA562643) | freshwater metagenome | isolation source: river surface water | place: USA:Blue River Watershed | collected 2017-08-17 | reverse complement strand
CTCCGCCACCACCCCCACCACCTCCACCTCCACCCCCACCACCTCCTCCGCCGCCACCACCACCGGGCGGTGGAGAAACACCTCCGCCGGGAACGGGTGGAACAGGAACGACAACGATCCCCGGGTCAACGTCGACATCGTCACCGGTGGCACCTCCACCGCCTCTTGTGTTTCCCACGTCAACCGACCCCTTTATTGGTTTTGTCGGAACAGGGACGCCTGATGTGAAAGTTCGTTCGTTGACGCTTGCTGATGTGAACTTCTTTGAGATCGGAGAAGTGCGCAAACGTCTTTTCCCTCGCAATGGCGTTGTCCGTGTGAACGGAGAGCGCGCGCTCCTTGTTTCGATTCCGGTCGAAAAGCTTCCCGCTCGTATTGTCACCATCGCACTTTCGGTGAGCTCCGGAGCGAAGGGAACTCAGTCTTTCTTGCTTTCACTTAACACCGAACGCACCGCATATGATGCGATCCTTCCCGGGCTTGGGGATGCGGGAAGTCGCGCGTTCGTGATCCGCGTCTTGGATGCGGAGCGCGGCAACGTGACCCAACTCCAAGGTGTCTTCGATGTCTTTCGTGAGATCAGGTTCACCGAGATCCTTCCTCCCTCAATTGCGCAAGTGGTGACGCAGGTTACCGAAACTATCGAGAACCCCGTCAATGCCGTTGCTCCTGTCGCGACGCCGGTCGGTGTGGCGGTCGGTGCGTCTCAGGTCGTCCTTCTTTCGACCAACGTCGCGTCGGTCTACGACCTTTATTTACTTCTCCTCAAATTCCTGGGACTTTTGACCGGCATCTTTCGACGTAAGAAAAACGAGCCGTGGGGCGTTGTGTATGACTCCGTCACAAAACGGCCGCTCGATCCCGCATACGTGCTCGCTCGGATCCGCGACGGAGTGCAGTCCAAGGGGGAAGCGATCACTGACCTTGACGGACGTTACGGATTTCTTTTGAATCCCGGCGAATATATCATTGAGGCCAATAAGACACACTACAAATTTCCCTCCGAGAAATTGAAAGGAAAGGCGCGCGATGAATTCTATGAGAATCTTTATTTTGGTGATCCGTTCCATGTGCGCGAGGGGAGTGTGGTGCAGTACAATATCCCGCTTGACCCGGTGGAATTTGACTGGAACGAGTTCGCCAAGAATCAAGACCAGGTCTTCAAGGTGTACTCCCGGCGCAAGAATGTCCGTTTGTGGGTCTTCAACATTCTCTTCTATGTTGGTCTGCTCTTTTCGCTCGGCTCCCTGTTGGTCACACCTTCGATCTTGAACATGATTGTTGTGAGCGTCTATCTCGCGATCCTCATCTTCCAGCTTGTTTGGAAGGTGACACACAAGATCACCTTCGTGAAAGACAAGGCGACCGGCAAGCCTCTCCCGTTTGCTCTCGTGAAGGTATGGCTTCCCGGCTTGAATACGATCATGAAGAAGACCGTCGCCGATGAGTTTGGACGTTTCTACTTCCTTGTTCCTCCCGGCGAGTATTTCATTACCGTCGAGGCGAAACAGTTGGACGGTACCTATAAGGAGGTGTTGCGTACCGAGCCGCGGACCCTTTCCGGCGGTGTGCAAAAGAGCGATCTTTTGGTGTGATACTACTCGCGCGACATGACGCACTCTCCCGTCTTGGGGTATAATATGCACGACGCGTACGGTGTTCTGGTCCTTGCGCGTTTCCATATTCACTAACCTCATTTCCTATGTCAGAAAGAAAAGTACGTATCGCTATTAACGGATTCGGACGCATCGGCCGCGCGTTCTACAAGCTCGTGAAGGATCGAGAGGATATTGAGGTTGTCGCAGTCAATGATCTTGGCGATCCTGAGAACATGGCCTATCTTTTGAAATACGATACCGCGTACGGAAGAACAGGATTCGATGTGTCTTTTGTCCCCGCGACCGAGTCGGAAGAGGCGGGGTTCGTTGTTGACGGCAAGAAAGTGATCTTGGTTCAGGAGAAAGATGCGACGAAACTTCCGTGGGCGCGCTTGAACATCGATATTGTGATCGAATCGACAGGGCACTTCACTGCATACGACAAGGCGCAGGTGCACCTTGCCTCCGGCGCAAAGCGTGTCGTGATCACCGCCCCCGCGAAGGGCGCACCGACAGACGGAGTAACGAGCGCGATGGTACTTATGGGGATCAATCATGATGTACTTTCCGGATGTCAGATCTCGTCGAACGCCTCGTGTACGACCAATGCTGTCTCTCCGGTCATTCAGATCTTGCACGAGAAGATCGGTATCGCGAAGGCGCTTTTGAACACCACCCATGCCATGACCGGAACACAAGCCGTCGTCGACGGACCCGGCGGGAAGGATGCACGCGGCGGACGTGCGGCATCGGCAAACATGATCCCCGCTTCGACCGGAGCCGCGATTGCGGTCGGAGAGGTCATTACCGACATGAAGGGGAACTTTGACGGCATTTCGATCCGTGTGCCGGTCATCACCGGCTCGATCGCGGATGTGACCTTCATCGCCAAGCGCCCGACAACCGTCGAAGAGGTCAACCAGATCCTCCGCGACGCCGCCAAGGAAGCACGTTGGAACGGACTTTTTGCGGTGACCGAAGAAGATCTTGTTTCCTCCGATATCGTCGGTCGTCTCGAGGGTTCGATCGCCGACCTTGCGCTCACACGTGTCGTCGGAGGTGACCTCGTGAAGGTCCTCGCATGGTACGACAACGAAATGGGGTATACCAACACACTCGTCAAGCACGTCGAAGAAGTCGCCCGTCACCTCTAAATTTCACACCCTTAACCATTGAGAAGTTGAAATAACACCAATGAGTCTCGAATATATTCAAGTTTTTTGGAACCTTTTCTCTGTTCTTCTGCCTTTTATTATTTTGGCGGTGCTCGCTCGGGCTATTCTTTATTTGGCTGAAACTTTGATCGAAAGAATAAAAGAAAAAAGAAACCTCAAAAAAAGGGAAGAATGGAAAGACGAACAAGAGTTCTTGAATAATCTCCGCGCGTTGAGTCCGTCGGATTTTGAGAGTTTTGTTGGGAAATTATTTGAAAAGATGGGTTACAAAATGACACTTTTAGGCGGCTCGGGAGATCATGGTGTTGATGTTGAGCTAATGAAAGACGGAACGACTTCTTATGTGCAATGTAAGAGGTATAAAGATTCTCATAAGGTTGGCGAGCCGGAGATCCGCAACTTTCTCGGAGCCCTGGATCACAAGAGAGCTAATAGCAAGGGGTACTTCGTAACCACGGGGTACTTCACTTTGGAAGCGGAGTTGTTTGCCAAAGATAAACCTATTGAGTTGATTGACGGAGGAAAATTGCTTGAGTATGTTCGTGTGGTAAAAGCAGAGACAGCTTAATCGTTATTAGTCATTCTATGAAAATATACATTGCAACCGACCATGCGGGGTATGAGATGAAGGAGGCGCTTGCCTCGTATATCGAGAAGGATCTCGGATATACCGTCGCCGACATGGGCGCGCATCAGAACGATCCCGAAGATGATTATCCGGACTTCATCACGCTTGCCGCGCAGGAAGTTTCGCATGACCCCTCATCCTCGCGCGCGGTGGTGCTCGGCGGATCGGGGCAAGGGGAGGCGATCGTGGCAAACCGCTATCCGAATGTACGCTGTGCCCTTTACTACGGCGGACCGCTCGAGATCATCAAGCTCTCCCGCGAGCACAACAACGCGAATGTCCTCTCGCTCGGCGCGCGCTTTCTCTCTCTTGATGAGGCGAAGGCGGCGGTGAAGCTGTGGCTTGAGACGCAATTCCTCGACGAAGAACGTCACGTGCGACGGATCAAGAAGATCGAGCAGATCTGGCCGTATCGATAAAGGTTACTCGACATTGCTTTTTGAGTGCACGCATAAAAGTCTGCTGACTTTTTGCTCAGACTCGCGCCGTCGCGCTCCGTAGTCGCTCAAAAAGCAACATCTCGCTTGGGAGGGAAATTCTGCCCCCTACTTTTTACGGTAGAAGCATTGTGTTTGGATATTGTTGAGAAAGTAGCTTTTGTGCGATAATCGATAAATGAAAGCACTAACTTATCTTCTATGCTCGAAATAATACCGGCAATAATGCCTGAAAATTACGATGATTTAGTGTTGAAGGCGACACGTGTGCGTGAACTTGTTCCGCTCGCGCAGATCGACATCATGGACGGAAAGTTTGTTGCGTCGAAAAGTTGGCCGTATCGTGAGGCGGGAACGCCCTCCGATCCGCACTTCGTCTCCATGGCGGCGCAAGAGGAAGAACTTCCATTCTTTGACGAGCTCGATTATGAGATCGATCTTATGATCGCGGAGCCGGAGCGCCATATCGATGAGTGGCTCCCTCTCGGTGCATCGCGGCTCATCTTCCACGTCGAAGGGATCAAGGACCATGAACTTTTTTGGGCACACGATATTTGGAAGGAGGGTGCGCGCGATATCGGAGGCCAAAAGGTTGTTGAGATCGGACTCGCGATCACTCCGGGAACTCCGCTCGAGTCGGTCTTGCCTTATGGTGACCGCGTCGACTTCATTCAGTGTATGGGTATCTCTCGGATCGGGTATCAGGGACAACCTTTTGACGAGCGAGTTCTTGCAATGGTGAACATGATCCGCAACACATATCCGAATCTTCCGATCAGTATCGACGGGGGAGTGAGCATGGATACCGCGGCGGACCTTGTCGCGGCGGGCGCGACTCGACTGGTCGCGGGCTCGGCGATCTTTGGTGCGGAAGATATCGAAGCGGCAGTGCGCGAACTGGAAGCGTGCTGATGTGTTCTTTTCTTCCGTTGGGGATTAGTGGATGGGGATTTTTCCGTTCTGGTATACAATAGAGATACTATGGAACACCTCCACGACCAGAAATTGAAGGAGCTTGAGCTCATTGCCAATGATGTTCGTCAGACCGTGATCGAAATGTTGCTTGAAGCGGGTTCGGGGCACACGGCTGGGCCGCTTGGCATGGCGGACATCTTCACGCTTCTTTATTTTCACGTCCTTCATCACGACCCCAAGAATCCCGAATGGGAGGACCGCGACCGTCTCGTTCTGTCGAACGGTCACATCTGCCCCGTCCTCTATGCGGCCATGGCGCACGCGGGATATTTTTCTGTTGAGGAAGCAAAAAGAACTTTGCGCAAGTTTGGCTCGCGCTTGCAGGGGCATCCTCATCGCGAGTGGTTGCCGGGGCTCGAGACCTCTTCGGGGCCGCTTGGATCGGGACTCTCGCAGACCATTGGCATGGCACTCGCGGATCGTATGGATCGCGGACCGGAATCCAACCGCTCTTATTACTGCATCATGGGTGACGGCGAACTCGACGAGGGGCAGAACTGGGAAGCGATGATGCTTGCTGCAAAAGAACGACTCCATAATGTGACCGCGATCGTCGATCGTAACAATATCCAGATCGACGGATACACCGAAGACGTTATGCCCCTTGAACCGCTCGCCGAGAAGTGGATGGCGTTTGGGTGGCATGTTCAGGAAGTGGATGGGCACGATCTGGCCGAGGTCAACAATGCGCTCAATGAAGCCCGTTCGTTCTTCAGTAAGCCGTCGGTCATTATTGCGCACACGGTTCCCGGCAAGGGGGTGAGCTTCATGGAGCGTCGTCCGGCATGGCACGGTAATCCTCCCGGTAAGGGTCCCGGCGATGTTGTCGCAAAAGACAAACAAGGCGATGAGGCGCTTGCACAATTGCGCACATTACGAGGTTCGATCAAAAGCGAACACACCCCCGAACACCTATGAACACCGTACCTCTCAATCCAAAACTTTTTGATGACGATGTGGAGCGCGCGCCGATCCGTAAGGGGTTCGGTGAAGGACTCCTCGATGCGGCCGAGCGGGACCATCGGATCGTCGGTCTTTCCGCCGATCTGACCGAGTCGACGATGATGCATCTGTTCGCAAAACGTTTCCCCGAGCGATTTGTGCAGGTGGGGATCGCGGAGCAGTCGATGGCCTCCGTTGCGTCGGGAATGGCGGCAATGGGGAAGATCCCGTTCCTCTCTTCTTATGCCGCGTTCTCCCCGGGTCGCAATTGGGAGCAGATCCGCACGACCATCGCCTACAATGACACGAACTGCAAGATCGTAGGGAGTCATTCGGGGATCGTGGTCGGTCCTGACGGAGGAACACACCAAGCACTCGAAGATATCGCGCTCATGCGGGTCATTCCGCGCATGACGGTTATTGTGCCGTGTGACGCCGTTGAGGCAAAGAAAGCGACGCTTGCTATTGCGGCGTTTTCCGGTCCGGTCTATTTGCGTTTGGCTCGAGAAGCGACACCGGTTATCACGACCGATTCGACACCGTTTGAGATCGGAAAGGCGAGACTGCTTTTCGCTCCGAAGGTCGGATTTTCTCCTCAGGCGGTCTTGGTTACGACCGGTGGAATGGCGTACAACACGCTCCTTGCCGCTCGCGCGCTCGAACGTGACGGGATCGGAGTGTCGGTGCTCCATATGGCAACCATCAAGCCGCTTGACGAGGAGGCCCTCCTTTCGGCTGCCAAGGAGGCGGGAGCGGTTGTTTCCGTCGAAGATCATCAGCAAGCGGGAGGACTCGGCAGCGCGATCGCGGAATTTCTTTCGAAGACACACCCGACTCGTCAGGCGTTCGTCGGTATTGATGATCGCTTTGGACAGTCCGGAACTCCTGATGAATTGGTCGAACATTACGGACTTGGGGTCGCGTCGATCGTTGCGGCCGTCAAACGTGTGATCGCGCAACCCTGACATCATGCGGAAATGGAGCAAGAAATTCGGGGTGTTCGTGTACATGGCAGAACATATGCTCGCGGTCGTCGCGATCTGTGCGATCGCAACGCTCTCGTTCTTGCTCTCTGTTCCTCAAGAGAGTGTTCGTCGTGTCGCCGAGCGGGTTTCGACACTTGAGCCGATACTGCGCATCGAACGTGTTTCCGGGGAGGGGGTCGCGCTCTCATGGAGTATTCCCGAACCCGTCTCTGCGATCGCGGAATATCGACTTTTTCGTAATGGAACGCTGTTTGCTCGTTCGCACGCCAACATATTCACGGATCCCACTTTCTTTCCTCCGGGAACGCGAGTCGAGTATGTTGTCGCGGCAGTGGATGCGGCCGGGAATTCGTCATTTTTAAGTGAGCCTGCAGTCGCGGTCATTCCGGATGGTGCTGACACCCCTCCTTCGATCTCGTTCAGCGTGACGCCCGCTCCGGTGAATGACTGCACATCGGGGACACTTTACCGCGAGGTCTTTTTGGGTATATCGGAACCGAGCGGTGGATATTTTCTCCTTCGTTCACTCCGCGATATCTCCGCAAAGAGGATCGAATGGGGAAGAGTGATCTTGCCGGCGGGAGATTATGAGTGGCAGGGGGTCGCGACGCCGGGATTCGTTCCTGAGGGTATTTCCGCGGGTTCTTTTGCTATCTCCGGTACGTGCGACGGCGCGCTGTCGGGTTCGACGTCCGCCACGGTGATCCCCGGTTCGCCTTTTGAACAACCGTCCTCATCGGAATCGACTTCTTCATCTTCTGCAGAACAAGCGGTCTCACTACTCACTCCCGTTTCGGCACTTAAGGTCTTTGATGACAATGTGCTTGTCGCGGAAGAGGGGTCTCGTTCCGTGGGAACAGAGTTAGAGTTGCGTGTCGTTACTCCTTTTGCGCGCAAGGTTGAGTTTGTTGTTGCCGAGGGAGACAAGGGTGCGACAAGCACACTCGGATTTGGTGTTTATGATGACCTGCTTTCTTTTTCCGGACAGGAAGTGTGGATGTTCATGTGGGATACACGCTCCCTTCATTCGGGTGTGTATCGTGTGTATGCACGCATCTCGTCGCGCGACGGGAAGGTTGAGGAGACTGACACGGTTAGCGTGGCGATCGTTACCGAAAGCGCATCGAGCACTCTTCGCGCTTCTCAAACGAGCTCCGATGTTGCGACTTCTGTCGCGGTGCATACGGTCATTGCGACGACAACAGTTTCCGACGTGGAATTACTCTCTTGTCTTGATGAGGCAACCTGTCACGCATTGTGTGAAGGTTCGACCGTCGCGTTGTGTCGTGCAAGTGCGCAGGGTGTTGTTTTCTCACCTGACGCACTCGCTCCTGTTTCGCTTGCTGATGGGGTTTCCGCCGATCGTATTGAACGATTACTTTCCGATCATACTCGTCGCCCGAAAGACATCCCGACCATTGTTCATTCCGCGACCGATCTTGTCTTGTTCTGTGGACAAGAAGAACAGCGCGCACTCTGCACGCGTGTGCTCACTCGCGCAGATCTTGCCTCCCCGGCAATGATCGAGAGTCGAGCGGCTTCTCTTGCCCTCCGCGTCGCCGCCGTTGATGAGTATCTCGCGTCGCGTTCCGGTATCCGTGTTTTTCTCGATACTGACGGAGATGCGATCGTAGATTTTGACGAGGTGCATGTGTATGGCACCGACCCCGAACACAAGGATTCCGATGGAGATGGCGCGCTTGATGGTGAAGAGGTTATTGCGCGCACTAATCCGCGCGGTGATCGCTCTTCTGATACTCTCCTTTCCGAGCAGCTGATCGACGCCGATCCTCGCATTTCGGGGATTACTCGTTCCGATATTCTTGAGATCACCGAGATCGAACGCTTGAACGATGCTACCCCCGACACCCCGATCCGCTTTGCGGGATCGGCGCCGGCGTATTCTTTTGTGACGCTGTTTGTATTCTCCGACCCCGTGCTTCGCGTTGCGCAGACAAACGCTTCGGGGACATGGTCCCTTCTCCTTGATGAAGCGCTTCCTCTCGGAACCCACGACGCTATTGTGTCACTCGTGGACGGAAAGGGGGGGATCCTTGCTCGTTCCTCGCCGGTCTCCTTTACGAAAGATCTTTCGGGCCTTGTTGTTGCACACACGCTCGATACTACCAACTCCGCTCGCTCGCTCGTGCCCGTCCTCTCTCTCGCCCTTTTCCTTGCTTCCGTCGGTGTCGGACTTTCCGTCTTCGGACTCTCCCTTCGTCATCGCAAAAGAAGAGAAGGCTATGTTGCGCATCTTGAGCGCGCTCATCACGCACATTCATGATCAACTAATTTTGAAACACCATGGAACAACACTCCGAAGAATTACAGGCGATCACGAATTTTGTTTTTGAGATGGGGCAGTTGCGCGAGGAACGACGCTCAGGTTGGAAGCTCATTCGCGTTGCGGAAAAGGAGACGGTCGCGGAGCACTCGCTTCGCGCGGCACAGATCGGCTATATCCTCGCACTCATGGAGGGGTATCAGAATCCCGAAGAAGTCGCGGCGATGCTCGTCTTCCATGACATGAGTGAGACTCGTATCGGCGACATTCACAAGATCGCGCGACGTTACATTGTTGAAGAGCACGGAAAGGAAGCGGTTGCGGAGCAGACCGCCCCGCTTCGTGGCTTAGGAGAGCGTATCCGCACGTTGTGGACACGCGTTGAAGAGCGCTCCGATACCGCCGGGATCATTGCGAAGGATGCCGATTATCTCGATTGCGCATTCACCGCGAAAGAGTATCGTGATGAAGGATATGAGCGAGCGGATGACTGGATCGTGAACACCGGTCAAGCACTTCGAACAGAATCCGCGAAGCGCTTGTGGGAAGTGCTGCAGTCCACCCATTCGTCGGATTGGTGGAAAGAACTGAAGGTTCTTCGGTAGCGTGTTTCGGAGTATGTCATGAAAAAAGATATTACCAAGATCATTCGAAGTGTGCGGTTCGGCGCAAAGGGCTTGCGTCATGCATTTCGCACTGATAAGAGTTTTCACATGGAAGTCATGTACGGGCTCCCGACGTACCTCGTTGTCGGTATGTTCTTGTGGCCCTTTACGTCGTGGGAGCTTCTCTTCTTCGTGCTTTCTTACGCGCTGATCCTTATTGTCGAGTTGGTCAATACGGCATTTGAGACAATGTTGGAACGCGTTCACCCTGAAGATCACGAACTGATCGGGATGAGTAAAGACATGGGTGCGGGGGCGGTACTTTTGGCCTTCGTCTTTGCGATCGTTGTTGTGGCAATCCTTTTCGCCTCGAGGATCGTTCCACTTTTCTCTTGAGTATTCATAATTATTACAAAAAAAGCACCTTCTTGATGAAGGTGCTTTCTCTTAGGATTATTTCTATGCAAGCGTGACGACCGTCGCTTTGTAGTCTTCGGGCCTTTCGGCAAGATACTTTTCAAGCGCGTCGCGATGAAGGAGTCCTTCTTGCGCTCCGATATATTGAACGACCGACATTGAATTGATGGGACCCCAGGCAAGCGCTGTTTCAAGAGGAAGTCCGAGTGCGAGCGCGACCGTGATGGTTGACGCGCAGGCATCTCCCGCTCCGGTTCGTTCGTAGGGCGGCTTCGGGTCGGGATACGGAGGCATGAAGTATGTGGTGTCGGTCCGGCTGTCGTATGCGTAGGCACCCTTCGGTCCGTCGGTAATGACGGAGATCTTGGGTCCGATCGCACTCATCATCTTGGGGAGTTTTGCGGGTTCGGGTTCGGAGACACCAAGAATGAGACGCGCTTCTTCGACATTGCAGAAAAAGATCTCAGTGTGCGTGTAGAGGTCTTTGAGCGCTTCTTTTCCGAGTTTGATCTGGAACGTTCCCGGTTGGAAGGCAAGCTTCACCTCAGGATTTGCGACAAGGTAGCGAGCGATCTCCTCATGGTACGGCAGGGAATTGTCTCCGACCGAGCTGAAGTAGAGCCAGCGAGGTTTTCCGATCGCGGGGATCGTGTAGGGGTATTCCTCATGTTTGATCAGAATGGTACGTTCGGCGTTGTGCCAGAGGACATAGTGATAGTTCGAAACCTTACCTTCATGGACACGTACAAATGAGGTGTCCACTCCCTTCTCATTGAAAGAGGAAAGGATCTCTTTGCCGTGATCGTCCGCGCCGATGTCGGTCACGAGTCCTGTTCGAAGTCCGAGACGCGAGGCGGACACCGCGGCGTTTGCGGCGTTTCCGACTCCGGCAAGAACAACGGCAAACTCGTAAGGGATCTTTGTTCCGTTGACGAGACACAACTCCTCTTCGGTCGTTCCGTCGGGGTTTTCGATGGAGTATACACTGGCCTGCTTGATGCGAATGAACGCGTCCGTGACCGTGTCTCCCACTGCAATGAAATCGAATTCTTCGTGCATGGTGCTGGTGTTATCTAATTTCCGTCTAGTATAGCATAGAGGCGGAGTCTTTATTGTCTCCGGTGTTGATAATGCGCCATTTTCCTCGATCCCCGACGCGCTTACTTCTGTGTTATAATGGACGGACATATTAGCCGGATGTAATCGATGCCGCATGAACACTACATTACTTGAGACAACAGCACGACAGCTCGTCGCACCCTCGCGAGGTATCCTTGCTGCGGACGAATCGACCGCAAGCGCCAACAAACGCTTCCAAGCGGTCGGACTTGCGGAGACCGAAGAGAACCGCCGCAAATATCGCACGATCCTCGTCGAGACCCCCGGGACCGAATCAGCACTCTCCGGAGTCATCTTTTTCGACGAAACATTTCGACAAGCCAACGACGAAGGGAAGTCTCTTGTGCAGTCGGTCCTTGAGCGAGGGATCCTTCCCGGGATCAAGGTTGATGAAGGTCTTGTCGATCTTCCCGGATTTCCCGATGAGAAGATATCCAAGGGGCTCGACACACTTCCCGAGCGCATGGCAGCGTATCGCGATGCGGGAGCTCGTTTTGCGAAGTGGCGCGCGGTCATCGTGATCGGTGAGCACACTCCGACCGACTACGCCATACACGCGAACGCATTTGTGCTTGCGCGATATGCGCGAATATCTCAGGATGCCGACATTGTTCCTATTGTCGAACCGGAGGTCCTCTTTGACGGCACGCATACATCAGAGCGTTGCGAGGAAGTGACAGCACGAGTGTACGACGCACTCTTTGCCGCACTCCGCGACGCGCGCGTGCACTTGCCGGGTACGGTGCTTAAGACCGGCATGGTACTCCCGGGAAAGGAAAGCGGATATGAGGTCGACCCCGCCGATGTTGCGACGAGAACGACGCGCGTCTTTCGCGCGCATGTTCCTTCCGAGTTGGGCGGAGTGGTCTTTCTCTCCGGAGGACAAACGCCGGTACAAGCATTTCGCAATTTGAACGCCATCGCACTGCAGGGGTCTTTCCCTTGGGGGGTGACGTTTTCATTTTCTCGCGCGCTTCAAGATCCGGTGCTTCGCTATTTTGCCGCTCATCCCGATGATCGCGACGGGGCAGAGCAACTCTTTGCACGACAACTCGCCGTTGCGGTTGCGGCGCGAGGAGGAATGCTTGCGGAAGACGCGTTGGGAGATGAGTTCGTCTCTCAAAGTCAGGACATGTGAAATTTATGAATCATTATTCGTTCATCATGAACATTATGCAAAACAAACACAGTTCAGTATTCGCCGCCACGGTGCTCGGCGTGGTCATGCTCTCCTTTGGAACGATCGCGTTCGCAGAGACGGAGACAGGAGGCCCGACTCATCACTTTAAGTTTGACGAAGGAGGAGGACGTTCGGCCGGAGACATGGGAGGCGCGAATGGAGCATTTTTCGGTTCCTCGACCGATTTCGGTTGGGCATCCGGAAAGATCGGAACAGCACTTGCGATGGATGGGGTTGGCGAGCAGGGAGTCGCGCTCCCTAATGAATTTCTTGTTGGAGGAGAAGGAACAATTGCGGTCTGGCTCAAAATGAACGAGCTCTCGGAGCGAAACATTCTGTTCTCCTCTAGATCAACAACGGATCGCAATGTGTATATGCTTTTGGCGGTTGACCGTGACGGACGTCCGTATCTGCAGTTCCGCGACCGTGCGGACGGGAACGATCGCAAGGCGCAAGGAGTGTACCTTATTCCGCGGAATGAGTGGGTCCACCTTGTCTTTGCCGCGAATGGTGTCGGTTATCGTATGTACGTGAACGGGATAGCGCTCGATATTGCCGGGGATAACATCGGACGATGGTTTCCGGACCTGACGAATCATGAGTTGATGTACCGCATCGGTTTCTCTGAGGCTTCACCGCGCACGGGTTCTTGGAATGGATATGTTGATGATCTCCGTATCTATAGCCGCACACTTTCCGGCGAGGAGATCGTTTCGCTTTATGCGGCGGGGAATGTCGGTGAGCCGACCATTCCGGTCGCGGCGCGTCCGCGGGTCAGCCTCACTTCGCCAAAGGATGTCCTCGGTGCGGGTGAAGGGGTAACGATCGAATGGACAAGCGCGAATGTCGACCAGTGTCACGGGACCGGTGATTGGGAGGGAACGCTCGCGATTTCCGGAACGCGGTTTTTTCCCCAGATCACCAAAGATATGACATTCGGTATTTCCTGTACTGGCGCTCGGGGTTCAGTGTCGTCGTCCGCGGAGATCCGTTTCTCTGGAGAGACGGTCGCGCCTTCCGTTCCTGCAACACCGGTGTCGCCGGTCTCTCCTTCCTTGGGTGAGGCAGAGCGCCGTGTGCTTATCGCAAGGATCATGGAACAGATCGTGGCACTCATTGCCGAGCTTGAGCGCGAGATCGCGCGATTGCAGTCCGCCGCACGCTAGTGTACTTGCGCATATTCGTCGGGGCGTGGTAGGGTGTGCAGATTACACGATAGTTTTTCAGATTATGATAACGCTACACGCGGAAACGCGAGACGTGAAAGTAAATCCGAAGATCATCCGCAAGCAGGGGAAGATCCCCGCGGTGTTCTATGGACAGGGTCAGGAGTCGACCTCGATCAGTGTTGACCGTCTCCCTTTTATCAAATTGCTCGAGCAGGCGGGGGAGTCCACCATCTTTTCGTTAGTAACACCGACGGGAACCTTCAACGCGCTCATTCATGATGTCGCGCTTGACCCGGTTCTCGGAGACCCGGTCCACGTTGATTTCTATATCACCGCGAAAGATCACAAGATCGAGGTTGATGTCCCTCTTCACTTCGTCGGCACTGCGCCGGTTGAGAAGGACGGAGGTATTGTTGTTCGTGTCCTTCACGAGGTGCGCATCAGCGCGTTTCCGGACAAGCTCCCGGCTCAGATCACGGTTGACCTGGAAACCCTCTCATCACTTGATGCTCAGATCACGGTTGCCGACCTCAAGCTCGGCGATGGAGTGACCTCCCATGTCGCTTTGACGGAGTTGGTTGCGGTCGTTTCGCGTCCTTCCGAGGAATCCGAAGCAACCACGACCGAACCCGACCTTGCCTCTATCGAAGTGGAAAAGAAGGGAAAGAAGGAGGATGAGGAGACGACGGCATAGTCTTTTCACTCAAGTATTCGTCCTTAAGAAAAAACACCGCGTTTTACGCGGTGTTTTTGGCACATAAGAAAAAATGTGTTGAATTGTGTCATGGAATCAGGGTATAATCGTTATATGGAACGTATGCAACGTGCGCAGCAAAACGCCGCCATTTTCTTCACGACGACGCTCTTCCTGTTGGGGATATGCTTTTATCTCCCTGCCGACGCGCGTGCGCAGACGGTGACAAGTGCCGGTGATCGGCAAGCGGTACTTGAGCAAGAACTGAACGCGATCAATCTTGAGATCAGCGGACTCAACAATACGATCACGGGCCTCAAGGGGCAAAAAAATACCCTTGATCGTGATATTAAGCTTCTCAACGCCAACATCGACAAGGCGAACCTCAACATCAAAGCAAGGAACCTTGAGATCGCGCGCCTTTCTTCGTCGATCTCTGAAAAGTCTCAAACGGTAAAGGATCTTTCGGTGCGGCTGGAGAACGAACGGCGCTCTCTTGCGCAGTTGATCCGCAAGACCAATGAACTCTCCCAGGCATCTTTGACCGAAAGTATTCTCTCGGGGTCTTCTCTCTCGGAATTCTTTACCGATCTTGATTCCTATGAGGCACTTCGTGTCGCGCTTAAGGATTCTTCAGATGCATTGCGAAGCGCGCGTACCGAGACGGAGGCGGCTCAGGAAGAATTGGAAGAACGTCAGCGTGCCCAGATCGACGCAAAAGCGGAACTCGAGCGTAATAAGCAGCTCGTGCAGTCCAACCAAGCGGAGAAAAAGAAGTTGCTCGCGATCACCAACAACAAGACGAAAGAGTATCAGAGTGTTCTTGCGGATAGACAAAAGCGCGCCGCCGAGATCCGTGCCGCACTCTTCGCGCTTCGCGATTCCGACTCGGGCGGTATTCCTTTTGGTCAGGCGCTTGATTATGCAAACGTCGTTTCCGCGCGGACTGGTATTCGCCCCGCGTTTCTACTCGCGGTATTTCAGCAGGAGTCGAGCTTTGGAAAAAATGTCGGTTCATGCTATTTGCGAGACACAAAGACGGGTGCAGGGGTCGGCATGAATACCGGTCGTGTCTTTGAGCGGGTCATGAAGCCGAGTCGCGACGTGGAGCCCTTCTTGCAGATCACCGAAGCGCTTGGTCGCGATCCCTTCACAACACGCGTGTCGTGTCCCCAGGAGGTCGGTTGGGGTGGCGCGATGGGCCCCGCACAGTTCATTCCTTCTACGTGGGTTCTCTTCACAAAGCGCATTACCTCAGCGCTCGGGACTTCGTACGCCGATCCGTGGAATCCTCGTGACGCATTCATGGCGGCCGCTTTCTATTTGACCGACCTTGGCGCAAAGCCCAGCTCCTACAGTGCTGAACGCGACGCGGCGTGTCGTTATTTTTCCGGTAGTCGATGTAGTCAATCAACTTGGGCCGCAACCTATGGCACGCAGGTCATGCAGAAAGCCGAGGTCATCCAAACAACAATGATCGACCCCCTTCAAAATACATAAAGATAGGTTCTTTGGGGGGGGTTGTGCATAACTCAAGACAAGGTGACACGTTTTGTGGTATAATAAGAGTATAGGTGAGGAGGGCCTTGGCCCTTTTCTTTGTTTTTGAAAGCCAATTTCCCGCTTGTTGGATCTGTCATGAACTCATCGTACGAAGCACAACATCTCGAGCACGACGGTGTGTACGCTCATCTTGAGACGGAGGGTGATGAGCGCGCCCGTGTTATTGCGGGAAAGGGTGATTTTCGTTCTATTCGTCATGAGCTTGAAATGGAGGGACTCCTTTTTGATGAGGTGGCGCGGGTGACGAAGCAATATCACGACGAACTTTCCGAAATAGGGGAGTTGACCGAGCGCGATATGGAGATGCTCACGATCCTCGATCTCTACGACCCCGGCACTGCCGCTCATTGTGTTGAAACATTTCGCATCGCGCGGGAGAAGGTGACGAAGCGTCTTTCTTCCGGGATCATCCTTGAAGAGCTTTTTGCGCGTGAGCTTGTTTCCACCGAAGAGTTCTTTCGCGCGTGCTTGTTGCATGATATCGGCAAGGTCGAGATCCCTCGTTTTGTTATCGATCACCCGATGAATGATTCCGTGATGGATCTCTATTTGCGTGATCTCATTTTTGAAGAACACGATGCTCATGTTGTCGCGCGAGTCGAACGAGAGGGGGGTACTCCTCTTCCCGAGGATCCCGCTGCAGTCGGTGAGTACATTCGCGAGCATCACTTGCGCTCGGTCCACTTTGTTCCGTCGAGACTTGTCCTTTCGCCTGAGCAAGTGGAAGAGCTTGAATCACGAGGCTTCAGCGGAGAGATGTCCTTGATGGACATCATCAAGGAGCATGAACTCCACTCTCGGCGGATCTTGGCGGCGGAAGGATTGCGTGTGGAAAGTGAGCTTGCCGGAGCGCATCACAATTATCACAAAGAAGGGGCACATTACCCGATCGCACTGGGAACACTTCATGCGAGTGTTGACGTCGCGGAGTTGCTCCATATTGCGGATGTTGAACAGGCGCTTTCTGCTCATCGTTCTTATAAAAAGGGATTTTCTATGCCGCGCGTCTTGCGGATCATTATGGAAGAGACGCAAATGGGACGCATTGATCCCGAGGCGGCGTATCTTTGGGTAGACGATGAGCTTCATTCTCTTTCCGGTCGAGAAGAGCTCGCGCCTTCCGATAGGGAGGATCTCCGTTTTGTTCGTCATGCGCTTGCGTGTATTCGGCACGACATTGAAGAGCATCTCCTTGGGGATGATTGGCGCGAGGCGGCGTGATGCCCCACTTCTTGTCAATTTGACCTCTTTCTGCTAGAGTGTGTGCCTATGAAGACTGAAACACACCCTACCTATTTCACGTCGGCGGCGGTCACCTGCGCGTGCGGCGCGGAGTTTACTGTCGGATCGACCATGGAAAAGATCGAGGTTGAGATCTGTTCACAGTGCCACCCGCTCTTCACCGGAATGGAGAAGATCGCCGACACTGCCGGACGCATCGAGAAATTCAAGGCGCGTAGTGCGGCCGCGAAGAAGAAGTAACCCTCTCGGACACAACGACCCGCTCCCTCTTATTCGGCGGGTTTTTGTTTGCAGGATACCATGATGAGCGTTGACCTTACCCCATACAAAGAGAATTATCGCACCAAATATCTCGCCGAAGAGTACGAGCGTCTTTCTCTGCAACTTGCGGAGCTCGAGTCGATGATGGGGGTCGATCCGGAAATGGACGCACTTGCGGAAGGGGAGCGTGCGTCGCTTGTCGCGACGATGAGTGACCTTTTGGTAAAAATAGAGCAGATCGCGGAGGAGGCGAAGGTCGAAGAGGAAAAGCCCAAGGAGGTCGTGCTCGAAGTGCGCGCCGGCGTGGGCGGGGAAGAGGCTGCGATCTTTGCTCAGGATCTTGCGCTTATGTACGAGCGGTATTCCGCCAAAAGGGGGTGGCGTTTTCGCCCCGTCGACGACTCGGAGAGCGAGTTGGGTGGATACAAGGAAGCGACGTTTGAGATCGAAGGACAAGGTGTGTACGACGCGTTGCGTTACGAAACGGGAGTGCATCGTATCCAGCGTATTCCCGCGACAGAAAAGTCCGGGCGCATTCACACCTCAACCGCCGCAGTGCTTGTCTTGCCGATCCGCACTCGAGCGTCGATCGTCATCAATCCCGCGGACCTCGATATGAGCTTTACGCGTTCCGGTGGCGCCGGCGGACAGAACGTGAACAAGGTGGAGACTGCGGTGCATTTGGTCCACAAGCCGACAGGTATTCATGTCCATTGTTCCGTTGAGCGCTCACAGTTGAAGAACAGAGAGAAAGCGATGAGTATTCTTGTCGCGAAGCTTGAGCAGATGAAGGAAGAAGAGGAAGCGAAGAAGAATGAGAATTTGCGCAGTAGTGTCGGGAGCGCCGATCGTTCCGCCAAGATCCGTACGTACAACACACTCCAAGATCGTGTAACCGATCATCGTATTCGGGAGTCCTGGCACAACATCGAAGGGATATTTCAGGGAGGAATTGACGAGATTATCGCAACGTTGTCCGATCGCGTGCGCGAAGGGGGGTTCTCCGCCGATGGTGACCCGGAGGATGAATAAAGGTTTCGTGCGCGGGGAGATATCGCGCCTTCCTTGCCAAGAGCCGCTCTTTTTGTTAGACTCTCGGAATCATAAAAATTAGTATGACTGAAGAAAAAAATCACGTAGACACTACACAGATCGAGGAAATGTTCAAGGTGGGCGCCCACTTTGGATACTCGCGCGCCCGCCGACACTCGTCGGTCAAAGGGCATCTCTATGGCGCAAAGAACGGCGCCGATATCATCAATCTTGAGGATACTCAGCGCATGCTTCTTGCCGCGAAGGCCCGCATGGTCGAGCTTGGTAAGTTGGGAAAGATCGTCCTCTTTGTCGGCACAAAGGATGAAGTGCGTGGCATTGTGGAGTCGGTCGCCCATTCGATGAACGCACCGTACGTCAACGAGCGTTGGGTCGGCGGAATGCTCACCAACTGGAACGAGATCAAGAAGCGCATTGCGCGTCTCAAGGATCTCTCGGACAAATTCGCAAAGGGAGACCTTGGAAAATATACCAAGAAAGAGCGCTTGCTCTTTGAGCGTGAGATGGCGAAGCTCCATGCCGAGTTCGGAGGAGTTTCCGGCCTTGAAGGAATTCCGGGAGCAATCGTGATCGTCGATCCTCGCGCAGAGCACATCGCAGTCACTGAGGCCAAGAAGATGCGTGTTGAAACCTTCGCGATCCTCAACTCCGATTGCAATAAGGATGAGATCACCCACCCGATCCTCGCCAATGATTCGGCGTTGAAGAGCGTCTCCTATTTCCTCGAGGAACTCAAGGAGAGCTATCAGGAGGGCGTGCGCGCGCGCGTCTAGCTTTCGTCTACGGAAGGCTCGTCTCCCCACTCAGTATTTTTTCTGTTTGTCTTACTCGTTCTTATCTTTTCTCAATCATATGGAAATCAGCATGGATGCGATCAAGGAGCTTCGTGACGAGACCGGTGTTTCAGTCATGCAATGCAAGAAGGCTCTCGAAGAGGCGGGGGGCGACATGGAGAAGGCCCGCATGATGTTGCGCAAGAAGAGCGGAGAGATCGCCGCAAAGAAGGGTGATCGCGCACTTGGTTCGGGTGTCGTCGCGTCCTATATCCACGGCAATAACTCTGTTGGTGCTATTGTGGAGCTTGCCTGCGAGACTGATTTTGTGGCAAAGAACGAGGAGTTTAAGCAGCTTGCCTATGAGATCGCGATGCATGTTGTCGCACTCAATCCCAAGTATCGTACGCAGAATGACATTACCGAAGAAGATCGCGCGAAGGCCGCTTCCTTTTTTGAAGAGGAGGTAGAGAAGACCATGGCGGGAAAGCCCGAGGAGATCAAGAAGAAGGCGCTTGAAGGAAAGATCGCCGCGTACTTTGCGGAATCCGTATTGCTTGAGCAACCCTTCGTGAAAGACCCCGACGTCACCGTGGGAGATCTCGTGAAGCGCGCCGTGCAGAAGTTCGGAGAGAACACCGAGATCATTCGTTTCGCGCGTTTTGCGGTGGGTAAGTAGTTTGGCTCCCTCGCATGCTCGAACTTCGACGCTCGAGCTGTTATAATAGATATTGACGACATGTCAGCACTTTCGCTTAGTTGGATCATATCGTTTGGCGTACTTGCGCTTTCTCTTGCGCTCGGAGCCCTTTTGCGTCGCCGTGCGTTGCGCCCGAATACGTATGCCCTTCCTCAAAGTTTTACCGAATTCTTTTCGGGGGAGATGTACGATCTGGGTCATCGATTGCTTTACGTCATTGCGCGGTTGTTTCTCGCCCTGCGCCCTCCGGCCCGTAAGGTTCTTGGAGTGTTCCGCGTGTTGCGCGAACGCCTCTCTGCGCAGGTGTTTGGAAAGATTGCTATTGATCGTCGCAGCGCATCCTCTTTTTTCTTGAAACACATTGCCGAGCATCAGGAGTTGTTGCGTCGTCGCATGCGTTCGCGCGGACGTGGTGGTGAAGGATTTTGAACCGGATCCATCTCACTTTTTCGGTGCTCCTGTTGTGGAAGAGTGCTGTTGCAAGGTTGGAACTATTTGATATGCTCGTGTAATGCCGGCATAGCTCAGTTGGTAGGAGTAAGTGTTTTGTAAGGTTGGATTCATTTGAGTGTGCTCGTGTAATGCCGGCATAGCTCAGTTGGTAGAGCAACGGTTTTGTAAACCGTAGGTCGTCAGTTCAAGCCTGACTGCCGGCTCAATAGAACGAGCACACTCAAATGAATACCGGGCCAACCTTGTGAGCAGTGTGTCGTCCTCCGACGACGCTTGTTTCTATATGCGCGAAATCGCGCATGCTCATAAACCGTAGGTCGTCAGTTCAAGCCTGACTGCCGGCTCTAGAAATGAACCCATTACAAAATACACCAGGCCAATCTCACGAGTAGAGTGTCTCCCTCCGGAGACGCTCTTTCTTTATGTGTTTTTTCGCTTCGAACATGCCCTCATAAACCGTAGATCATCTTTTTTAGAGAGGAGCGCTTTGACGCTGCTTTTGTTATGTCTGTGACCATTCGAGAGGAGTGCGATCAGGTGCTCGCATGAGGGTTTTTGACACTTTGTGGATAGGCGACATTGCTCCAAACATGCTCCGGGAGGTACAATGAACGTACCTATGCAAGACAACACAAATGATGGGGTAGGGGAGCTCCAAGATGTGCGCTCCGAGATCGGTGAGGTGAAGGAGTGTCGCGTGTGCAAGTACGTCCTCCTTTTCTCCTTTTTGGTCCTTTTATCGGTCATGACACTCGTGTATTTTCAGGGGAAGCAAGCAGGTATTTCCGGTGGTCCTGATAATAAGATCGAGGGTCTCGATCCAATTCCGTTCACGGTTGAACAGCTTGATGAAACCACCCCGGTCTTTGAGGCGAGGATTTTGGAGCTCGGTGGGACATTTACCGGAAGCATTGAAGAGAATCGCACTCCGTCTGAAGATGTTGTTGTTAAGGTGGTTGGGCAAGTTCCCTTCGATAAGTCGCAACTTCGTGAGGTGTCTGGTAATTCTTCTCCTGAATAGATAATTTGTGAATATGAGTAATTTCCTCTCTTTTCAAGAAAAAAAAGGCAAATTGTCTTTTTCTTTGCGCGCACCGGTTGCCGTGTTCTTTTTGTCACTCTTTGCTCTTTTTGTTTTTGCACCGCTGACTGCCTCTGCGGCCTTTGGTGTTATTAAGGAATGGAAACTTCCTGCTGATGAAGCGAACTATGCCTTCGAAGATAATGTCCTTGTAACTGGGATCGCACAGCTCCCGCCACTCTGGCTTGGAAATATTTACGTTTACTTGGATGGTGCTCAAGTTCCCAGTCTTGCGGCGCGTGGGTCCGACTGTGACGCGCGTCCTGCCCCGGCGGGATGCTTCATTCCCTTGGATTTTAATCCGTCCCCGGACATGGCGGTCAATATTGATTTTTCATTCAATATTGGCCCCCAGTCGGACGGCGCCCATGTGATCAAGGTTGAGTTTTGGGGTGGAGAGCTCTGTGCGGTCAAACAGCAATTGAATATTAACGCGTCACTTTACGGTCTTCCTGAGCCATACCCCGCTAGTGAAACATGTCCTACGACCATTGAGAATTTTTATGCGGCGCAGTTGTATGATCCTCGTGATTTTGCAGTCAATCGACCCAAGAACCCTCGGTTTGTCGTCGATCCGTCCACCAGCCCCGCCCTGTCTTATGTTGGTGTCCCTACAAACTCAACACTCGTGAGGAATTTCACTATATCTAATACGGGGCTTCAAAGATTGGGATATGAACTCCTTGGACTTTCTGCTCCCTACTATTGCAACGAGACCGCATGTAATGGCACATTGGAACCGGGAGAGACGAGAAATGTTCGCGTCCGCTTTGCCCCTGAGGCGGATGGTGAGTATATTCGCAACCTGACCTTCGTCTGTACCGGAAGTCCTCTCCCTTGTAATGTTCCTTCTCTTACTCGCGTAGTGAGAGGGACGGCGGTTGGATCAGCTAGTCCTCCCGAGCTCTCTGTTATCATTGGAAACCCGGTTGATTTTGGGACGCATTATTTCGGGCGCACTATTCCGCCACAGCTCGTTCGGATCAGTAATTCCGGAGGTGGACTTTTGGAGGGAAGTTTGGGCCTCCCTTCGGTCGAATATTACTGTGGAGGAGGGTGTAACTACAGTGTCTTTGCCGGCGAGACTCGTGATATTTGGATCTATTTTGTTCCGGATCATGCTGACGAGAGTCGTGTTGATACTGCGACTTTCCTCGACGGAACTACGATTCCCCTACGTTCCTCGGTGAATAATAAACCGGTTTTGCAGGCATGTATGCAGGTTGCCCCCGGAAACTGTACCACCTCGTGGATTGCCGGGATAGTGAACATCGCTTCATCGGTATCAGTTCCCGTGTATGTGCGTAATATTGGCGCCGGTTCCTTGACCGGAACACTAAGCGGGCTTCCGAGTAACGGATTTACTTTCGTGCCTGCCGCCGCGTATCCGTACACGAATTTAAGCTATGCGGTCGGACTAGTTTATATTGGGGATATTACTTTTTCGCCGCTTTCTGTTGACCCGGTCAGTGCGTCGGCAGTGCTGACAAACGTGAATCCTCCCGGAGGAAATACGGTCACCTTCTCGCTTTCAGGACAAGGGAACGATCAGCCTGTCGCCGGTTTTGGCGGGGGGAGAGAGGTGCGTTTTGGGTCGGTGATCGTTGGTTCGACGGTGACGGCAAACCTGCTTGTGACGAATACCGGGGTGGGCTCGCTTGACATCTCGATTCCCCTTGGGGCGATCCCCGCTCAACCTGCTTTTGCATGTGCGACCAATTGTACGGTCTCGATCCCGTCCGGAGAAACTCGTTCTATTGCATTCACCTTCTCGCCAACTGCTGCAACTTCGTATTCAACGTCGCTGACGGTCGCCGGACAGACGGTCACCTTGCTTGGCGCCGGGGTGCAGCCAGGTCTTCAGGCGCGGGCTCAGAATTACTCCGGTGTCTATTCAATGCTTCCTGTTGGAGTGCCGATCGAGTATGGCACAACGTATTATGGGTCTCCTGTGGCGCCGCGCCCGCTTCCGCTTGAGCTAAGTAGTATTGGAGGGCTCAACACTCGCGTGATCTATACTATCGACACGAGCGCCGCACCTCATTTTACTTGTACCGGTTCTTATTGTTCCAATGTGACCATATCGCAGGATGCGGGGTTTGTTGCTCGGCGCACTCCTCCTATTGAGTTTCGACCCGGAAATGCTCCGGCGGGACCGGGGAGTTATACTGAAACGATTACCATCCGATACCATTATGGAGACGGTAATTGGAAAGAGTTGAGCTATCAGGTTCACGCCGAGTCTATTGTCTCTTCTTACCTCTCCGTCTCTCCCACAAGTCATGACTTCCTTGATGTGATCGTGGGAGATCCTTCACCGACGCGTATCTTTACGGTGCGCAATGACGGAAGTAGTCCGCTCGAGGTATGGCTTGTTCCGTATACCTACGACACCATATTTGAATGTGTGGGGGTGTGCAGTTATACAGGTGCGGATGCGATACCGATCGGCGACACTCGTGATTTCACTTTCCGCTTTACTCCAACCGCAGGGCAGGTTTACACGACTTCCATTCCGTTTCGGTCCAATGCAAATGCTGTTGATAGACTGGTGCGCGGAGCAGGGATCAACACTCCGATCATGAAGCTTACTCCAGTGGGAATCACTGATCCGGATTCCTATACGGGCAATCTGAACTTTATTGACATGGGGGAGGCCAATCTTGCTACAGAAAGGTTTCAGACCGTACGCATTTGGAATGTTGGGCGCGGGGTCTTGCAAATGAGTATTAGCTTCCAGAATGGCGTTCATTTCTCCTGTTATCCCGCCGCAACCGGATGTGTCTTCTCGGTTCCCGCGGGAGAATATCGTGACGTGACGCTTCGGTTCCTGCCGATCGCGACCAGTCTGCTTCAGGATATCGCGTATTTTCGATCAACGAATGCGACCAATCCGGAGATAATGCTTTCGATGAGCGGGGTCGGTATCTTTGCTCCGATCATTACCATTGCGGGTGCAGGAACAAGGTTTCCTCCCACTGTGGTCGGACGATGGAGGGAGCAAGATGTGATCATTCGCAATACAGGAACAGTTGACTTTGGAGCAGGGAGTGTTTCAGTGTCCGGTGTATTTCGTTGTATGGCGTCTTCCGCCGGACCTCTTGATGCATCGGGAAATTGCCCCTATCGTCTCGATGCAGGAGGAAGCACGACACTTACGATCCGATTCTCGCCGATAGCTCCCGTGGGATACAATGGAGCGGTTTCACTTTCCGGGCTTCCCGTTGCGAACTTCACACTTTCCGGAACCGGAGTTCCTCCGAGCGTGCAGTATATCGAGCGCTAGAGCACCCCTTGCATAGGCAAAAAGACCAAGCAGGACAATGCTTGGTCTTTTTCTGCTTTTTGCCTATAATGGCGGAATGAATATGAGCACAAAACTTGGTATCGATGTGACCGTTCCCGGGGTTCCTCCCGAGCGGGGAAACTTGCATCCGGTCACGGTCATGATGCGTGACATTGTGACGATCTTTGGAGGAATGGGGTTTTCGGTCGCGGATGGTCCGGAGGTGGAGACGGAACATTACAATTTCGACGCACTCAATATCCCGAAGGACCATCCCGCGCGTGATATGTGGGACACATTTTGGCTTCGACCTGCGCAGGATAAGGTGGAAGGAAAGGGAAAGAGCAATCTTGAGCGACTCCTTCTTCGTACACACACTTCTCCTGTTCAGATCCGCCACATGGAAAAGCACGAACCGCCGATCCGCATCATCGCTCCGGGAAAGGTATATCGTTATGAGGCGACCGATGCGACACACGAAACACAGTTCTATCAATTTGAAGGACTCATGATCGGACGGACGGTTGCGCTTTCTGATCTCAAAGGCATGCTCTCGTCATTCTTTGAGCAGGTGTTCGGTCGGAAGATGGAGGTGCGTTTTCGCCCCAGCTATTTTCCGTTCACAGAGCCTTCGGTCGAGATCGATATTGGTTGGACTGACGCAAAAGGAAAAGTAGAGAAGTGGATCGAGGTCATGGGTGCGGGGATGGTGCATCCCGAGGTTTTGCGCGCGGGTGGGATCGATCCGGACGAATGGCAAGGGTTTGCGTTCGGCGGAGGGATTGATCGTTTCGTCGCACTCAAGTACGGGATCCCCGATGTACGCATGCTCTACACCGGTGATCTTCGTCTTATTCGGCAGTTTCCTACCGTCTAATTCTTTTGCATATGATTATCTCGTACAAACTGCTTCAGTCGTATTTCGTTTCACCGCTTCCGAAGCCCGAGAAGTTGGCGGAGGCGCTCACGTTCCACGCTTTCGAGATCGAAGAGATCGTCAAGGTGAAGGGGGATATTGTGATCGACCTTAAGGTGCTTCCCAATCGCGCACATGACTGCCTTTCTCATGAGGGTGTTGCGCGGGAGGTTTCGGCGATACTCGAGATCCCGCTCAAGCGCATTCCCGTCGCGAAGCTCCCTCGTCCGTCCGCCCAGGTGCAAAAACTCTCGGTCACGATCCGCGATTCTCGCGCACACCGTTACTCGGGCGTGATCATTCAGGGTGTCAAGGTCGGACCCTCTCCCAAGTGGCTTCGCGACACGCTCGAAGCGTTGGGTCAGCGCTCGATCAACAACATTGTGGACGCGACGAACTATATAATGTTTCGAACCGGGCAGCCACTCCATGCGTTTGATCAGGCAAAGGTGGCAGGGAACGCGATCATTGTTCGCCCCGCAAAGGAGACTGAGACATTGACGACACTCGACGGAAAGTACGTCGCGCTCGATCCTTCGATCATGGTGATCGCCGACAAGGAAGCACCGCTTGCACTTGCCGGGATCAAGGGGGGCACAAGGGCTGAGGTAGACGCCGCAACATCCGCGATCATCATTGAGTCCGCGAACTTTGACGCAAGTACGATCCGCATGACCGCACAGCGTCTTGGTATCAAGACTGATGCGTCAAAACGTTTTGAGTCCGGAAGGACGTCCGAAGCGACACTCCCCGCGCTCTTTGAGGTTGCAGCGCTTATTCTTTCGATTGCAGGGGGTGCGTCGACTCGTGTTGGTGCGGTGGCGGATATCTACCCTAAAAAGGAACGACCGATCACCCTCTCTGTTGCCGTCAATGATATTAATCGCATACTTGGGACTGATTTTTCGGCAAGTGAAGTTGCGCGAGTGTGGAAGCGTCTCGGGATTCCCGCGAAGATGGAACGGAGCAAAGACGTCGCTTGTTACCAGCTTTCCATTCCTGCCGCACGTCTCGATCTGCGTATCGTTGAGGATCTCGCCGAAGAAGTGGGGCGACTCATGGGGTATCACCGCTTGACCCCGACGCTTCCGGTCGAGACATCGGGAACTCCTGTTGTTGCTCGTGAATGGCGCGTGCGCGACTTGATGCGCGCACTCTTGGTCGGTGCGGGTTTCTCCGAAGTTTACACGTACGCCTTTATGGGGAAGGGGGAGGTAGAGGTTGCAAATCCGATCGCCGCGGACAAGAAGTATCTTCGCAATACGCTCATGACAGGACTCAAGAATGCGGTCGCCGAGAATCTTAAGCATACTCCCGAGGTTCGCATCTTTGAGTTTGGACATATCTTCGGAAGAGAAAAGGGAATACTCGTTGAAGAAAGTTCTTTCGCAATATGCATGGGCTTTCACAAGCGCAAAGAAGCAGAACAGAAGCGAGACTTTTTTGTCTTGAAAGGGCTCGTCGAGGCGATCGCCCAAGAGCTTGGCGTTGCCGATGTTCATTTCGAAGAAGCGGGTGGAGAACTTGTTGCAAGTATTATGATCGGCAACGAAGTACTCGGCACGATGACCTTGAACGGACTTGAGCTTGACATGAGTCTCCTTGTTTCACATGTGGACGATCGGATCATCTTTCAGATGCCGTCGCGCTATCCGTCTGTTGTGCGTGACGTATCTCTTTTTGTTCCGCTCGAGACCCGCGCACGCGAGGTTGAAATGGTGATCCGCAATGTGATGGGTCCCTTGGTGCGCTCCCTCACTCTTATTGATGTCTTTGAACAACCCGAACAGTCGCGCAAGTCCTTCGCATTTCGTATGCTTCTGCAGTCCGACGAGCGAACACTTTCCGACGATGAAGCCAATAGTGTTTCTGATCGAGTCGTTGACGCGTTGCGCATGGCACAATCCTCTTGGCAGGTGCGTGCGTGAAAAATCGGGAGATATGAAAAGGGCACTCGCGTATTGCGAGTGCCCTTTAGTGCTGTGGTTTAAGAAAGGAACAGCGCTCCCGTCATGAAACCGAGAGAAAGTATTACGATGGAAATAAAAAGTTTACCCAGTCCGTCACGGATCGGGTGAGCTTTCTTTTTCTTGTACTTTTTCACAACATCCTCCTTGTGAGTGGGGTCTTGGCAAATAATACCATGATTTCTCTGTGAGAACAAGTCATCGTCTAAATAATGTTGCAAAATAAGGATATTTTTTAATAATTTTTTTGAGCAAGGAGTCAATTTGCTCTCAGATATTCTTTGAGTAAGGGGTTTTCCTTGGTATAATAAGCG
>JACCDV010962638.1_pt1 | contig 27818 bp, 32 predicted proteins | sample 7446131 | NCBI WGS metagenome assembly JACCDV01 (sample SAMN15323448, study PRJNA562643) | freshwater metagenome | isolation source: river surface water | place: USA:Blue River Watershed | collected 2017-08-17 | reverse complement strand
CCGTAAATGGTCAGATGGCGATCGGACAAAACGTCCGCGTCGCATTCTTGCCATGGTTCGGTGCAAACTTCGAAGACGCGATCGTTATTTCCGAGAAGCTCGCCAAAGAGGCTCGCTTTACCTCGATCCACATGGAGGAATTCGTGTGCGTCGTGCGCGACACCAAGCTTGGGCCGGAGGTAACCACACACGACATTCCAAACGTTTCGGAATTTAAGCTCCGTAACTTGGACGAAGACGGTGTTGTACGCATCGGTGCAGAAGTGCGCCCTGGCGACATCTTGGTAGGTAAAGTAACTCCAAAGGGAGAAACACAGCTCACTCCAGAAGAGCGATTGCTCCACGCGATCTTCGGCGAAAAGGCGAAGGACGTGAAGGATACATCACTGCGCATGGAAGGTGGTAAGCGCGGTCGTGTGATCGGCGTAAAGATCTTTAGCCGCGAAACGGGCGATCAGCTCGAATCAGGTGTGATCAAGCGCGTACACATCGAAGTAGCACAGCTCCGCACGATCTCAGTGGGCGACAAGCTCGCAGGTCGTCACGGAAACAAGGGCGTGATCTCACGCATCTTGCCAGAAGAAGACATGCCATTCGATAAGGACGGCAACCCAGTCGACATCATCCTCACTCCACTCGGCGTTCCATCTCGTATGAACCTGGGACAAATTTTGGAAACACACCTTGGTCTCGCAGCAGAAATGCTCGGCTACCAGGCAGTGGTCCCATCATTCGCAGGTGCAACCGAAGCAGAAATTCGCGAGCAGCTCAAAGAAGCAGGTGTACCAGAAAACGGTAAGCGTACACTCTTTGATGGCCGCACCGGCGAAGCATTCGCACAGGACGTGATGGTGGGCGTGATGTACATGCTCAAGCTGCACCACATGGTGGAAGACAAGATCCACATGCGCTCGATCGGTCCATACAGCCTCACCACGCAGCAGCCACTCGGCGGCAAAGCCCAGAACGGCGGTCAGCGTGTGGGAGAAATGGAAGTGTGGGCATTCCTCGGGTACGGAGCAGCATACTCACTCCGAGAAATTCTCACGATCAAATCCGACGACATCTTGGGCCGATCAGCAGCGTTCGACGCGATCGTCTCAGGCAAGCGAATCGAAGAAACAAACACACCAGCTACGTTCAATGTCTTGGTCCGACACTTGCGTGGTCTTGGTATCGACATCGACTTCCTGGAAGCATCTCCGGAACTTTAATCGCCGTATAAAACAAAACCTCTATGTCACTCCAAAAGAAAAAGGACATCATCCCGCAGTCGTTCGAAGCCGTGGCAATGCGCCTCGCTTCGCCTGACCGCGTGCACGAATGGTCGTACGGCGAGATCACAAAGCCGGAAACCATTAACTACCGAACCCAGCGACCAGAAAAGAACGGCCTCTTCGATGAGCGCGTCTTTGGTCCGGAAAAGGACTACGAATGCTACTGCGGTAAATACCGAGGCATCCGCTTCCGCGGTATCGTGTGCGAAAAGTGCGGTGTAGAAATTACACGCGCGATCGTACGCCGCGAGCGCATGGGTCACATCGACCTCGCAACTCCGGTTGCACACATTTGGTTCCTCCGCGGTATTCCATCGCGCATCGCATTGATGCTCGGCCTCTCAGCTGCAGAAGTGGAGAAGGTGGTGTACTTCGCAGGCTACATCGTCACTAAGGTAGACGAAGACGTGCGCACACAGCTTCTCAAGGACCTCGAACAAGAGTTCCAGCAGAAGAACAAGGCTGCCGCAAACGCAGATGTAAAAACAGAACTCAAAGAAAAGGCTACAAAGGCCAAGAAGGAGATCGAATCGATCAGGGAGGGTGTGGTGCTCGACGAAGCTGCATACCACCTCTTTGCGGTGAAGTACGGAGCTATGTTCCGCGCTGCTATCGGTGCTGAGGCGCTCTACCAGATCCTCAAGCAGATCGATCTCGAAAAGCTCATCGTGAAGTTGAAGGAGCTCTATGAAAAGGCAGGTGCCGCAGAACGAGACAAGGTGCGAAAGCGACTTGGCTTGGCTGAAGCGCTTCAGCGCGCAGGTGTACGACCTGAGTGGATGTTCCAGACACGACTTCCAGTTGTGCCACCGGCACTGCGCCCGATGGTTGCGCTTGAAGGCGGTCGTCATGCATCGTCAGACCTCAACGACCTCTACCGACGCGTGATCAACCGAAACAACCGCCTCAAGCGCTTGCTCGCGATCCACGCTCCAGAAGTGATCCTCCGAAACGAAAAGCGAATCTTGCAGGAAGCAGTTGACGCATTGCTCGACAACTCAATGCGCCGTGGCGCAGGTGTGCTCGGTATCCTTGGTGGTCGCCGACGCGCACTCAAGTCACTCGCTGATTACCTTAAGGGTAAGCACGGCTATCTCCGACAGAACTTGCTCGGTAAGCGCGTAGACTACTCGGGCCGCTCAGTGATCGTGGTGGGTCCAGACTTGGCACTCGACCAGTGCGGTCTTCCAAAGCACATGGTATTGGAACTTTTCCGACCATTCGTCATTCAGGGACTCCTCGCTCGCGAACTCGCATACAACATTCGTGGTGCAGGCCGCTTGATCGAAGATGAGGCTCCAGAAGTGTGGCCAATCCTCGAAGAGGCGATCCAGAACAAGTATGTACTTCTCAACCGCGCACCAACGCTGCACCGCCAGTCGATCCAGGCATTCCGCCCGGTGCTGATTGAAGGTAACGCGATCCAGGTACACCCACTCGTGTGCCCAGCGTATAACGCAGACTTCGACGGCGACGCGATGGCAGTACACGTACCACTTTCTGAAGCAGCGCAGCTCGAAGCAAAGATGATGATGAGTGCAAACAAGAACATCTTGAAGCCAGGTTCTGGCGACGTGGTGGTTGCTTCGAAGCTCCTCGACATCGTGCTCGGCTGCTACTGGATGACCAAGTCGGTAGATGGACTCAAGGGCGAGGGTAAGGCATTCCCAACAACAAACTCAGCGATCACTGCATTTGATTTCGGCGCTATTGATATGCGCGCAAAAATCAAGGTGCTTCCATCTGATTCTGCGAAGTACGCACAGTACGAAGGAAAGGTGTTCGAGACGACCGTCGGCCGCTTGCTCTTCAATTCGGTACTTCCATCTGACTTCCCGTACATGAACGAAGAGATCACGAACAAGCGCATGGGCGCACTCGTGCACAACCTCGTCGCTCACTACTCACTCGATGGTATTCCGAAGATCCTCGACTCGATCAAGAAGTTCGGATTCCGCTATGCAACACAAGCAGGTATCACGTGGTCTATCTCAGACGTGGTCGTGCCAGGTGTGAAGGCAGAAATGGTGAAGGCTGGTCAGGAAGCTGCTGCAAAGGAGCTCGAAAGCTACAACAACGGCTTGCTCACCGACATGGAACGACGCCGATCAACGATTGAAATTTGGGCAAAGACTTCGAACGAGCTCCGCAAACATGTGGTGGAAGCGCTCGACAATCAGGGCCCGGTTCACGACATGATCACATCAGGCGCTCGAGGTTCCGTCGTACAGCTGCACCAGATGGTGGGCATGAAGGGTCTCATTACGAACCCACGCGGCGAGATCATCGAATTCCCAATTACCTCATCACTCAAGGAAGGTCTTACACCGATCGAGTACTTCATTTCTACTCACGGTGCACGTAAGGGTCTTGCTGACACCGCGCTCAACACAGCACGTGCCGGTTACCTCACACGACGACTCTTCGACGTAGCGCACGACGTAGTGGTGCTCGAAGCAGACTGCGGTCAGCGCGAAGGTGTACTCATTCCTCGCCCAGGCAAGGAAAACATCGGTGGATCATTCGGTGATCGTGCTGCAGGCCGTGTGCTCGCAGAAGACGCAGTGGATGGTTCAACAGTTGTATTCAAGCGCAATCACATGATCACTCGTGATGATGCCAAGAAGCTTGAAGACAGCGGCGTACAGGAAATTACCGTACGTTCACCAATGACCTGTAAGGTTGCTCGTGGCGTGTGTCAGAAGTGCTACGGCGTTGACCTCACCAATGGCGAACTCATCGACGTAGGTGAAGCGGTGGGCGTTATCGCAGCACAGGCTATCGGTGAACCAGGTACCCAGCTTACGATGCGTACGTTCCACACCGGAGGTGTTGCAACTGCAGGCGGCGACATCACGATGGGTCTCCCACGTGTAGAAGAAGTGTTCGAGTGCCGCATTCCAAAACTTCCAGCAGCGATCTCTCGTGTAAACGGCGTTGTAACCGACCTCATCAAGGATGGTCAGGAAACGGTTATCGTGATCCTTCCAGACACTGCGTCAACCGCAAAGACCGCAAAGGGTGTGAAGAAGGAGACCGAGTACCGCATCCACCCACTCCGAACGATCCACGTAAAGGTGGGCGACACGGTAGCAAAGGGCCAGTTCCTCACGGACGGATCTGCAGACTTGGAGGAACTCTTCCTCTTGGGCGGCAAGGAAGTTGCACAGCAGTACATCATCAACGAAATTACACGCATCTACGAATTGCAGGGTGTATCGACCGCGCGCAAGCACCTCGAGATCATCGTGAAGCAGATGTTCTCACGCGTACAGGTTTCAAACTCTGGCGACACGGGAGTATCCGCTGGCGAGATCATCACCGACTTCGAATTGGAGCGCATCAACAAGGTGCAGAAGGAAGTCGACGGCGAACCAGCAAAGGCAAAGGCGCTCTTGCTCGGTATCACCGAAGTGTCGCTCACTCGTGCATCGTTCCTCTCGGCGATCTCGTTCCAGAACACACCTCGCAAGCTTGCAGAGGCAGCAGTATCTGGCGCGATCGACCGCTTGGTAGGACTCAAGGAGAACGTGATCATCGGCCGACTCATTCCGGCAGGCACCGGCTTCAAGGGCTCCAAGAAGCATGGCTACGTGCAGGACATGGAAGCACAGTTTGCATCCATGCAGCCGGTAGAAGTTCCTGAAGCTCCGGTTTCAGAGACAATGCGCCCTTAATTGGGGGAGAAGGCATTACCGTGTGCATCACGAGAAAGGCCCCAAAACGGGGCCTTTCTCGTACATTGACAAACTTGACATAATGTGGTAATATGGCTTCAGTCAAGATTTGTCACACACGAATCCCAACCGGAGAAGTGCCCATGCAGATTTCGGCAACCGTTACCATCCGTCGCGGCCGCACGTTCGAGATCAAGGGAACCAGTGCGGATGGTACGCAACTTCTGCGACCGACCGTCACCTACAGCAATGTGGACGAGGTGCTCGGCGAGATGTTCTCGCAGGCGCGCTCGCAGCTCGATGCTCGCGTTCCGGCTCCGGTGAAGGCGCTGGAGCGAAAGACTCCGATGCCGGCGAAGACCGAGCCCGCGACAATCAAGTATGCTCGTCGCGAGGAAGTCTCTGCTTCGACTCGTGTGGGCTCGCAGTGGGGCTACGGCCTCCGCTCGCATGCCTCGGTGAAGCATGGCTTCAAGACGAAGCGCGAAGTGAAGGCGCTCACCGAAAGCCAAAAGGGTCGCAATCGCGCCAAGCGCCTCGGCAACGAGGGCGGTTGGGTCGGCAAGACCGCTTCGTGGAAGGATACCCGCGACACCCAATACCGCTAAGTTGGCGGTGCAGTACCTTAAAGCCTGGCAACGTTGCCAGGCTTTTTGTTTTTGTGGTACAAGTGCCAAAGGCATAGGAGGGCACCATGCTTGATAGTGCGGTTGTGGACGAGTCTACGGAGTTGAGTCTGAACGACTGGACGCTCTGCGCTGCAGAGCTGCCGTCCCTCATGGACCTCACGCGGGCATACGAACGCGTGAGTGAATTCATCGAAGGCACTGAGCCACGATTTATCTCCGACGTAGCAGAGAAGGTGGATGTGTTCGACGCGTTGCTGGTTGCGACCATCGACGGGCGGCGGCAGTGTGGCGTGATCTTCGATCGCGCAGACGGGCTGTTTTTCTTTGCGTTTGGCACGGACGAGAAGCGAACGGTGCGGCTCTACTACACGCAGGTGGAATCAGATCCACTTGTCGCGTGTAGCAAAGTGGCGCTTGAATTCGGTATGCATTTCGAAGATCAATTCTTCGATTTGCGTGATTCGATCGTTGGCAAACACGGCATAGTAACGGGAGAGAAAACATGAGCGATCGCGTCGTAGAGACAGCGAAACCTCGCGAAGACTTTAGTACACCGGCGTTTCATCGTGAAGGTGTTGCGATCCAGTATCGCTACGCCACATTCTTTGCGGAAGTGGAGATGCATCTGTTTCGTCGATCCATCGAGCGGATCCCTGGCTTCGTGTACTGGAGTGTGCAACCGATGACCGACGGGTACTTGCCGCGCGGCATTGCGTACATTCGCACACGCAGGGGCAAGGTGGCGATCGTGTTTCCGTACTGCCACGACGAGGCGCAGGAAGACAACACGCGTACCGATCGCTCGGTGACGATCCACTATATCGGCGATGTGCCGGTATGCGACATGTTGATCGTGTACGGCAACGTGATGCGTGCACTCGAGGTTCCAAGAACTGCCGCACCCCCAGCCTCGCCGAAGGAAGAGGAATGGGAGCCGTGTGGTAAAGCGAGCGCGGGATGATCCGCGCAATTATGAAGGCCGAGCACTGCTCGGCCTTTTGTTTTGCTGCGGGTGTGATTTGATTTATATGGTTACACAAGAAGAGTGGGAGAGAAACAATGACGATGGCGGCAGTGGCTACGATGGAGCGAAAAACGATCTCGTGCCCCCAGAGCAGAGATCTCTACAATGGGATCGAGGGGATTCTGGAAGCGGCACGAATGAGTCGCATGGAGGCGGAACTGGCGGAAATTACGGTACGGCGGATGATCGACGACGACAGATCGGTGGCAGGCATTGTTTCGGAGTTCGAGATTGAGGACGGTCCGAACCTGAGCGAATGGCGCGTGACGGTGGTGTTTACCGACGCAACCCAAGTGATGCTCACGCATCACGGCTAGATAGCCCAGACACAGAGCATGTGCTCGACCTAAGGACCTCACGATGAGGTCCTTTCGCTTTTCTATTCGAGCAAGGGCATAATGCCCATACCAACTCCCATGGCCAACGACACCGTACAACAGATCAAAGACAGACTCTCGATCGTGGATGTGGTTTCGCAGTACGTAAAACTTGAGAGAGCCGGGGCAAGCACGCGAGCGCGTTGCCCATTCCATGCAGAGCGCACGCCAAGCTTCCATGTATCTCCTGAGCGCGGCACCTATCACTGCTTTGGGTGTGGCGAGGGTGGCGACATTTTCTCATTCATCGAAAAGATCGAGGGACTTGATTTCAAAGGTGCGCTCAAGGTGCTCGCCGAAAAAGCGGGTGTAGAAATTACCTACGAAAAGCCAGAGGCCAAAGATGCACGTGATCGGCAATTTGAACTGATCGAAGCAGCTACCATTTTCTATTCATCGCGACTCACTGACGAGGCCACGAAGTATTTGAAAGATCGCGGGCTCACCGATGGCACGATCGCGAGTTTTCGTGTGGGATGGGCGGGGGATGCCTGGAGCGAAGGCTCTGAGTTTTTCAAAAGTAAGAAGTTTAGCGAAAACGAAATCATAGAGGCAGGCCTGGCGAAGAAAAACGAGCGCGGAACCCTGACCGATAAGTTCCGTAATCGCATTATGTTTCCAATTGGCGACCCGGCTGGGCGTATTGTGGGATTTTCGGGACGCACGTTTGGCGAAAAGGCATCGCCTGAGGCGCCGAAGTATCTCAATAGCCCAGAAACCCCGCTCTTCCATAAATCACGTATCCTCTACGGATTTGATAAGGCGAAACAAACCATCCGCAAACACAATTTTGCGATCCTGGTGGAAGGGCAGATGGACTTGCTGATGTCGCACGAGGCCGGCTGGGCCAATACAGTGGCGGTATCTGGCACTGCATTTACCCCAGAGCACGTCACGCTCATAAAGCGCATGACAGAAAACCTCGTGATAGCGCTCGATGCCGACCAAGCAGGCATAAAAGCAGCAGGCAAAGCGGCGCGTGTGGCGCTGCAGGGCGGTATGAACGTGAAAGTGGCGCAGCTTCCTGCGGGGAGCGACCCGGCGGACCTTATTTTGAAAGAAGGCGTGGAGGCGTGGCGCGCTGCGATACGAGATAGCAAAGACATTATTACGTTCTTGCTCGATGTGCTCTACGCGCACGCCCCAGAGCGCGATAAATTCCGTCGCAATGTGGAAGCGGTGGTGCTGCCGTTCCTTGGCGATGTGCAGAGCCCGATTGCTCGCGAACAATACGTGCGCGAGATCGCACGCCGACTCAATGTATCGGAGAATGCAGTGATGGACGCGTTTAGTAATGTGCCGCAGGAACGTGCGCAGCAACAAAAAGCAGAGGCAGCCACGCAGGCAGATAGAAACTTTGTAACCGACAAGCTGCGACAAGCGTATGCGCTCCTTATTTGGCAGGAGAGTATGCCAGCACACGAGATTGATACCGAAGACTTTGAGAAGAATCTGCGTGATGCTGTGGGTAATGCACTGATGGAACAAATGCGAGCTATGGAACCAAGCGATCAGGAGGCACTGCGGTTCTTGGCAGCAGACATGTTTAAGAATGTGAGTGCGCTCAAAAAAGAGGCGCTTGATATGGCAAGCAACCTCAAGCGATCACGCCTCCAGGGCGAAATAGCAGTGCTCACCGAGAAAATGCGGGATGCAGAGATGCAAAAAGACGAGGAGCGGGTGGCTGCCGTGTTTGCGGAGCTCACCGAGCTGCGTAACCAGCTTGCACAAATATCGGCCCGGGTATAAACTAGCTTTGTTAGGCACTAGGTAGGTAAGTACATATGCCTAGCCACATTTTGAAAGCAGCTTCCTGTAATAGGGGCTGTTTCGACACGTTTGTATATTTATACACCGTTCATTTTATTTTCAGACAAAATTTACAAGTATAGCTAAAGCTCTCATGGCAAAAACCAAGAAAACAGCAAAGAAGAAAGTGGCGAAGAAGTCTGCAAAGACGCGCGCCGCACGTGCGACCGTGAAGAAGAAGGTGGTGAAGCGCTCGACCCCAAAGCGCTCAAGTGCAACTGCGCGCGCATCTCGCGTGCCAGCTAAGCAACAGCCGATGCCAAAGACACCGGAGATAAAGGGTGGAAAGGTAAAGAAGCAGGTGCTCGCGGGTGCAAAATTTGAAATGAAAGGAAAGTCTGCAGATAAGGTGCAGGCACTCATCAAGCTTGGTAAGGAGCGAGGCTACGTAACCTTCGACGAAATTTTGCGCGAGTTCCCAACAATCGAAGACAACATGACGCTCCTCGAGGAGATGTACGAGCGCTTTGGTACTGCTGGCATCGACGTGCTCGAAGGTGGTGGCATGCTCGAAGACACCTCGGCAGAAACAATCCTTGCCTCGAAGAAGCTCCAGAACCGCCGATCTGATTCCAACTACGATTCCGTACAGATGTACCTCCGAGAGATTGGTCAGTACCCACTTTTGAACGGTGAACAGGAAAAGGATTTGGCAAAGCGCATCTTGGTAGGCGACGACGAAGCTCGCTCGATCCTTGCGCGCTCCAACCTGCGCCTCGTGGTATCTATCGCCAAGAAGTATGTAAACCGCTCACCAGACCTCACACTTCTCGACCTGATTCAGGAAGGAAACCTGGGCCTCTTTAAGGCGGTAGACAAGTTTGACTACTCGAAGGGCTTCAAGTTCTCTACCTACGCTACGTGGTGGATTCGCCAGGCGATCACTCGCGCACTTGCCGACCAGTCCCGCACGATTCGTATCCCGGTGCACATGGTGGAAACTATCGCCAAGTACAAGCAAAAGGTGCGCGAGCTCTCGCAGCACTTGGGCCGCGATCCACTCCCAGAAGAAATTGCAGCTGAAATGGGAATCGAAGTAGACAAGATCTACACCATCCAGAAGATCAACCAGGATACTGTATCGCTGGAGAGCCCAGTAGGTGAGGATGACGATGAGCGATCAACACTCGGCAGCTTCATTGCCGACGACACGATTGCAGCGCCAGATCAGGACGCATCTCGCCGCATCCTCTCGGAGCAGATGATGGGAATCCTTGATGAGCTTTCTCCAAAGGAGCGAAAGATTTTGGAAATGCGAAATGGTCTTACCGACGACGGCATTTGCTACACACTCGAAGAGGTGGGACGAGAGTTCGGCGTCACGCGCGAACGTATTCGCCAAATCGAGGCGAAAGCACTGGAACGAATCCGTTTCCACGAGCGAGCAAAACAACTCCGATCATATTAAGAAAAGGTCCCCGGAAGGGGACTTTTTCTTAATATGATGGACTGAACTATTTGGCGCATTTCGTCGTTGCGGCCATCGGCACGACTTTCACCGTACATTGAGTACGGCTCAACCCGCGCCTCGCCCGCGCCTAGAACTGCCTCCAAATATTTCAATCCTAAAACGGAGACATTTCTCCCTCGGTATATTTCCGAACGAAAAATTTTCCTTTCTCGGTCAAATCGATGCTTCCATTAATTTGATCAAAAGAGATAAGGTTGGTGGTGTGGGCGTAAGCAAGTAAATCTTTTGGAATAGAAAACGTTTCGCGCTCATATTCATCTGTAACCCGAATATTTCCTTGATGGTTGTAGACTGACTCTACGATCTTCGAAAATTCATTTCGCAGTGGGAGTTTGAGAAAATCAGTAAAGTCATGCGCCCATTTCTCTTCATCAGTCATCAAAGACTCAATTCGCGCAGTGGTTTCAACCTGTCGCTCTTTCACTGAGGCCAGTTCTTCGAGCGTTTTCACATCCTTTTTTTCTTGGCCCAAAAGCCATTCGTTGTGCTCCTTCTGTCTCAAGGCATACATTCGTTTACGATCGAAACGACTGTCCAGATACTTAGCTAGCGCCCATTTCTGAACTGGCGGTAAGTACAGAATAGTGAAAATAGTAAGTGCTGCTGGTGGAAGCACGTGCCACCCGAGATTCACTACCCAATTCACTGCCGTAATGACCCAAGCAGGGGAGCCTGCAAGAACATTTTCTGTTGAAATGAGCATGTGGCGAGTAACGTACTCGACAGTCGGTACTTTGAACAAGGATTCACTTTCTATAAACAGGACGTGAAAGAATTGCCAATTCCAAGCTATAAAAAATCCAATGTAAGTAAAATAGAGAGGACTGCCTGTCTTTTCGTTGAACCACTTACCAAGGGACTCCCAGAAGCCATCCATATGAGAATTCCATCCTACGCCCGAAAAATGAAGAAGGAAAGGGAGGAGCGGTTCGTTGACCGAGGGGTGGGGAAATGGCATGGTCCGACCCTTTAAAACTATTCTCTAATTCGCGCGTGACCAATTTTTCACGGCCGTACTCGGGCGTAGAAAAATGGAAATACTCTTGTGGTGAATAGGCGAATAGATACAAAAAAAGGCCGGAATTCGGGAGAATTCCGGCCTTTGGGGTGCGGTGGACCGAGACACTTAGCGGCTCGTGAGGGCATTGAATACCAAGAAAACAAGCCCTGCGAAGAGCCCAATTTTCACCAGGCGTGGCAGCGGCGATGTTTGCGCTTGCTGCGGAGCTGTGATCACTGGGGCCTGCGAAGCAAGCCGCAGCCTGATCACCTCGTAATGCATTTCGGCGACCGCCGGGCTGAAAACAGCAAACAGCGTCTTGCGGGCTTCCGTGACTGCACCGGCGGAAAGCTGGCGGTGGGCTGCGCTGAGCGCCTTCGACTCAGTAGCCGATGGAACGATGTTCTTCTCGGTCGTCGGGAGCAGGAAGATGGTCATGACGTGCACCTCTTACGCTTCGAGCGGGAACTGTATGTGAAAGACCTACATTTTGCAGTGTAATCGCATACACGTGGTACGCAAATAGCAGTTGCGGAAATGCGGTTTATAAAACCCGCGAGGGTTTGGTAGAGCGACCCAAAGAGGGTGGTGCCGTACATATGGATCGCCCTCAGAATCGTTTGCTCAATCATTCGTTGCTCCCATCAGGTCCGCCCGCATCCTACGACACTGTGGTTTGTCGCGCTAGGGAATGATCGATATGGTTTTTGATGGAGACCGCAACCCTTTCACAATACGGAGTTTTTTTGACGAGACACCGAGCTCGCGCGATACGAGGGCGAGCACCGATTCATTCGCCATGCCGCCTGCAGCTGCCGCACGCACCGAGACCTCGTAGCCTTTCGTGGTTTTCTTGACGCGGTCGTTCTTTGCGCCCGCTTTCACCCGTACCCTAATTTCCATCCCGCTATCGTATCAAAAGAGAATACACGAGGTTAAACCTCGTGTATTTTTTGCAAAAGAAAAGCCGGAATTCCGCGAGGGGAATTCCGGCCTGTAATGATCAGAGCGCGAGGCTCAATTGCTGTTCGCGCGACGCGTGGAGATCGCTCTTGTCGGTCGTGAGCACCCAGCGCGTGTTGATCGGATTGCTCGTGTTGATGAAGCGATACGTCTTGGAGTGGTACTCCACATCCGCGAGCGATTCTTGCCGATACACGAGCATTGCGCGATGCAGGGCCGGCGGCAGATTCTTCCAGAGCGTTGGCGCCTTGATGAGTGCCAGGAAGGCGAAATCAGCGCGAGCGTGCGACTCCAAGTCCACTTCGACGGCGCCGATCTCTTTGCCGTCGTGCACGAAGGTGGCAGTGGCCGTCGTGGCGCTAATGGCCTTGAGGTGGCAATAAATTTCCCAATTCATTTGGTGCTACTCCGATGTTGTGTCCCGAAGTACTATACAATGAAAAATGATTAAAGCAAATGGCCGAAATCAAATCTGATTTCGACCATAGTAATGAGCGTCCTCTTGTTGTGGTCGTCAGACCTGCGAGGTCTTGCGGAACAGCCAGTACCGGCATAGGAAGTCCATGGCGCGGCGCGGCGGTTCGGCGAAGACAGCGCAGATCATGATCGCTGCCATGATGTTGCCGACGACACCCGAGAAGTGGAAGTACGCCTGGTTAAAGATTTCTGCGGTGCAGAGAGCGTAACCGAACACGGCGACCTGGGCGCTGTAGGCGACCCACATTCCCATTGATTGATCGCGCGCGTGGCAGTCGTGCGCCATGAAGGCCGAGGCTGCACTGAGCACCATGATGAGAGTCACTGCGAAATCTGCATACGACATGTTCCGAATCCTTTCGATTGGTACAAGGTGAGGGGAAATTGACTAAAACTATATTACCACTTAATGAAGAGTTTGTCAATATATCCACAAAACGCCATAGCAAAAGGCCGGAATCACCATGGATTCCGGCCTATCTTAGCGAAGAGCAGATTTGGCTCTGGGCCGAATTCGAGTGCCTTGAGACGGTCTTTGAGCGATAGCTCGCCAATATCTCGTAGCCACCACGGAAGCCGCTTGATGTTCCGCACCATCATATGCAGCGCAAGCACTACGGATTCTTTGCCAACCCATTGCACCGCCACCGAATCGACCTCCACCTCCAGTTGCTGCGATCTGCTTTGGTACAACCGTGGCACATGGCCAAGCTCATGACCCATGAGGCCACGGATCACTTTGTCGGAGAAGAGCGCGACGTTTCGCGGCAAGATGATCGCTATCTCGAGGTCGTCGTCAGATAGTGCGATCATGCCGGGATTAAACTCTGTGCTCGTGCACAGCGCGAACTTTTGTTTTGTGAATCCGGTTCGTGCATGCACCTCTGCAAAGATGCCAATGATCCGCTCGTCACTGATCGGTTCTATTGCACTGAACGATTCAGCGAACCGTGGACATTTCACAAACTCGAGCGCTTGAGCGCGAAGCGGTACACAGATCAATGTGGCGAGAATGAGTATTCTTGCGAGCATGTTCTACTCCGCTGCTTTTGAGGTGATGAGCACACCAAGTGCTTCCTCTACGGTTCCGTTGTCAGGTCGAAGCTCTACGTTGAACCCGTGTGCTGCGAAATCGTCCACAAGATCAATGCAGCTTTCCTGCAGCACGATCAATGGTTTGCGCTTTTGCTCAGACAAATACTCGATCCACTTTCTACACGCAGCTTGTCTGATGGTGAGCGGTATATCGAGCTCATTGCCGATATAGATCACGGCTGGATCCACGTATGCTTGGATGGCGTCGGCAGCGCGGAAGAATGTGCTGTCGAAGTAGGTGATACCGACGCGGGAACTCCGAATATTTTTTTCTTCCCACAGCTGCGACGCTTCGATAGCTGCGATGTAGGACGCTCGCTGCAGTCCCACGAATAGAACGTCATGGCTGGTAAACGGCATGGCTTGAACCTTTCTTTTCCGCATGCATCGTACGCTCGCGCGAGGCAAAAGCAAAGGCTGGAACTCTACAAGAGAATTCCAGCCTCAAGATGACAGACAGATCAATACAGGTGGTAGGTGAGACGAAGCCGCAGGTGCGTGGCTGAGCGGCGGCCGAGCATCATCATGCAGTAGGCCATGCTCATGATGGCGAGCGCACCAAAGACAAATGCGCGTGCGCCATCGAGCCCGGTCCATGTGCCGACTGCGTGAAATACCGATGCTGTCGGAATGAACACGAGTAGCCATGCGAACATTACGAACTTGGTATTCCACGCCACTGTGGCGCCACGACCGAGGCCGGTAAAAATTCCGATCACGAATGAGTACATCAAGCTCAGTACGATCACGCTGATTGCTATCGACATCTTTTCCTCCCGATTACTTGCGCTCACGGTAGGATACACCGCTCGTCGCGAGTGACGAGTGGATAACTCGCAAACAAAAAGGCCGAGATTCATGATCTCGGCCTTGTGCGCTTACGCGACTTTCGCTATCCATCGCTTGAGCAGAAAGAGAATGAACAAATCCCACAGCAAGAGTGCGCCGAGCCCGACGATGGGAATTATGATGGGGCTCTCAAGGAGCGGAATCAGCTCGGCCTTAGTGAACGATATGATCCACGACAACTCGGTGAGCACGATCAGCAGGAGGAACACCAGCTTGATGTCGATTGATTCCTGCATGATGCGCATCGGCTGGTGATAGCGATACACAGCGTAGAGTACACGCGCCGTGCCGATCAATCCGAAGATAAGAGGGGCCAGCACAATGAGGGTGAGAAACGTTGGGTCGATATATTGAGGCATTCAGAGCTCCTGTTTGTCCGAGCGATACATTGCAATAAAAAATGTGAATAGTCAACAAAATAAAAAGCCGGAATCCACCAGGATTCCGGCTTCAATCAGCGCTGCGAAATGTCGCGATTGCGAAGTGTATGAACACGAAACTCAAGCTCTTCGATAACGCTCGCGTGATCCTCCTCTGGGAAGTAATCGATATACCGGATCAGCGCTCGTAATCCAGCAATCACGGTGTCTTTCCCGACCCAGAGTGCAGCTTGTGTGTCGGTGGCCACCTCGAGCCTCACGCCTCGATTCATCATGGTGCTCATGAGCGGGATGTGCCCGATTTCATGAGCCGCGAGCCCCTCAATTTCGCTCTCAGACATGCGCTCCATATAGGTAGGAAGTAGTATCTTGTACACGGCGCGAGGCTCAATGGCAGTCACCACCATACTGGGTACGAACCAGTCGATCTGACAAAGCTCGAACCCATTGAGTGGATACCGCGCTTTCTGGATGACCCGCCCAATGATCGCGCGAATGCGATCGTTGCGAAGTTCGCTATGAGCGGGAGTGAGCAGATGAAGGTGTGAGCAGGGGAGGAACCCTTCGCTGCGCACCTGCGTACTCAGCGTGCTCAAGATCAAAAAAGCGTATGCAAGCATGCGCATGCGTTTCTCCTTTGTGCTAATTTCGATGCTACCGTTTGCGCCCAAAATAGCAAACAGCCGGAACGTTCGTTCCGGCTGTGGTACTTAATGTCTCGCATGGTCCTCGCCAAACGTCGTTTCCTTGAGCGCTTTGATGCATCCGTCCACCAGCACACCCATATCAATGAGGTCGTCGTATGCAACATGGCGCGTTGAGGACTCATCGCCCTCAACCCATACGACTGCGTCGTCGCCGTTGAGTTCGCGCACTTTCAGTTGCGCAGCGATCCCGTCAACAACGACCGCGTCGCCGACAACGAACACACCTTCTGGTGGCCCTTTCTCGCGTGCGCGCACGATGCCGAGCCGGAACGCGTTCTCGCGATCCTGGTCAAAGGGTGGATCGTCCATCAGCTCTGTGATCATGCGCTAGCAGACCTCGAGTGCGACCAAGGCACCATCGCGCAGCACGAAGGTGCTGATGATGATTGGATCGCCCTCCTCAAGCGCGTCCTTGCCGAGTCGGTGCTTCGCCTTGCTCCAGCCGGCGACTTCGCCGGTGATCCGCACGCAGGTGTGATGCTCGTGCGGCGAATCAAGCAGTGCCACATGGAAACCGCTGGAATCCATGTGCCTCGCTGAAAAAGGGGCTCCGAGTTTTGCGAAAAGTTCGGGTTGTCGCTGAGACTGTGTCGCGGTGGGCATTCGCTTCTCCCTGGTGATATCCAGAGGCATCCTACACTCTGCACTCAAAAAACGTAAGGCCGGGGTCCATGGGATCCCGGCCTTATTTTTTGCGCTGCCAGCTCATTAGAAATCCAACAAAGCTGCCAACGATCATACAGATCATCATCACCTGAAGTGGGTGCTGCCTGAGTGTAAAGAACTGCGGAATCACCACAGAGATGATCATGCCGGCAATAACGCCCGACATGATGTTCCACAGCGCCGTAAAGATCGATTGCTTCTGCGGATTGCTCAATGGACCATGTCCTATACTCCTTCGAGTTGCTGTCGGCATCCTACTCCTCTGAATCGGGGTTTGCTAGGCACGCTTCTTGGACGATCGTTTCTTTGCGGCTCTCTTGGCAATTCGTTTTGCAGGGCGCTTGGCTGGGCGTAGCACAGCGAGTGCGTTGCGTGTCTTTCGTCCCGAAAGAAAATCGACAACTCGTTCGATGTTTCTTGTGCGAATCGTGTCGCGCTTAAGGGCATTTAAATAGCGATTGATCTCTTTGCGACGGCTCGGTGCGAGCAGATCAAACGCAGTTGCCGCCACAGTGTCTTTTTTGAGTGCCGCGGCAAAGTCGGGATGGGGAAGAATCGTACGATCTCGTGGATCGAATTCTATGGTGAACGATGCTACGTCATTCACACGGCGCTTGCCCGCCTTGAGCATGAGGCCGTTCACATAGAGCCGCCAATGGCCGTCGTACTTCACGAGTGTTTGCATGTATTGAGCGCCGTTGATAGTGCCGCGCACTGGTATTGCACCGCTGCGCTTCTTGGCCTGGCGAAAGACGTACTCCATCACTTCGGGTGGGGGAACCACGCATGGATTGATGCCCACTTTGAAAATGACGTGTGAGAACGATTTCATTCCGACTATCCTACACCATTATGAAGAAGCCGGAATTGACAGACATTTCTAGCCCGTGCTTTCCCGTAGTCAAAAATAAAACGGCTGGAATGAATTCCAGCCGTTTGTAACGAGTATGTGCTTAGCCGTGATCACACGACTGCTCGGCGCCGCGACCCGAAGTGGACGTGGTCGTGGCCGTGCCGATGCAAAGCACTGCATACATGAACGCTCGCGCTGCTCCCCATGGAGCCGCCACGAAAATGATCGCGAACAAAATGAACGATGCACGATCGCCGGTAGTGTTCTTCGCGAAGAAAAACAGCTCGGCGTTGATCAGCTGTGCGTTCATGCCGATCGGCAAGACACAGAGGGCGATCAGCAACGTGAGATGCACCGTGCGACGGATGAGTCGCTTTTGTGCATCTTCGGTCAGGCTTGAAGCGAGTGCGTCGAAGAAGCCGGAGACGATCGCGAACCCCAGTACGAGTCCAGATAGCATCTGCAAAGTCATTGTCTACTCCTCGGGTTGACTGCCAAGACTATGCCATAAAAAATCAAAAAAGCAAACGGTCGGAATCGATATTCCGACCGTGTCGATCTGTAGCATATTCAGTATTCGAAATACCAGATGGCACCGAAGCCGCCGAACATGATGGCAATGAACGCGAAGTTCATGAATGTGAGCATACCGATCTCCTCAGTTGATCCGCAAGAGTCGTAGAAAGAATCGTTCGATCCTGCCCATTTCCTGGAGTTCATCTGCGGCCCGTTCTTCAGCACGCCGACGCTGATATGCGAGTTCGTTTGCATGGAGCCGCTCCCACTCTTCTTTTGAAGGTGGCCAGGGCCAGTAATGCCAGATGTCGGTCATGTGAGTACCTCCACATCAATCCCGCACCCATGCTACGCCGCAATACACAAATAAGAAAGCCCGAATCCGCGAGGGATCCGGGCTATCTGCATCAACTGATTTACGCGGTTACGCGTTCGCTGGTGGAATTCTCAGCCTCGTACGCCTGCTGGCGCTTCAGTTCACGACGATACGCAAACGCATCGAGCGATTCACGGATCATCGTTGGAAGCATCATCAAGACCGCTATACAGAGGCCTGCGGCAACTGAGCCAAGGATCACCATCGAGAGCGGGGCAGAAAACGTCCACGCAAATACATTCACCACTACAGGTGCTGTATTTTGCAGGGCAAAGTCGACTGCGACCGCTCCAACCATAATGCCGATAATGAGGAACAAGATCATACTGTTTTGTAGGACTAACCAATAATTCGATCTGAATCCTACGTATGAGACGGATTGTGAAGACAGTTCTTGCCTTGCATTTCAAGTAAAGTATTGTCGAATTTCCATAATAAAACGACCATCCCGAGGGATGGTCGTTGAGTGTAGAGAACAGTCCGGCTTAGTCAGCAGATTCTTCGGATCGTGTGCTGCCGCGACGCTCGCCCCGGACGAACCAGATAAGCACCGCGATCAAGAGGAGGCCAAAGAGTGGAACGAGGAAAACCCGAGGGATTCCAAACCACGTTGGCCACTGGTTTTCGAAAATCGAATTCAGAAGTGTCAGAATGATCCCTAATTTGACGATGACAGGAATCACATCAGTGTCGCTTCGCATTCGCCAGCCTTTTCATTGCAGTTCAAGGTGTAGTTCAGCTTCGCCGCACGATATCAGTTGATGATGTATTGGGCGTTGTTGTCCTTCTGAAGGGCGCGGGCATTGCGCTCGACACAGATAACCGTGGATCGTGCTTCTGCTCGCGATGCCTCCACCTCATCTTTGTTGCCTCGAGCATTGTGGTATTTCGCGAGCTCGACGTTGGTGTAGAAGATGTTGATGATAGCGCGGTTTTCTTTGATCAACCGCTCATCCGAGAGCACTGCGTTTTCGAGTCGCACTTCCAGTTCATTGAGCTCGGCGATCAGCCCAGCAACAACCGCCCGATTTCGCTGACGACGTGCGATCGAGTGCTTCCGTCGAATGTGATCGCAGATCGAACTAATCGTGGTAAGCATTATTTCTTCCTTCTTGCCGTTTTTACCGTTTGGTACCATACCACGAACTTTTGCACTCGCAAGGGTTCTACAAGGGGGATAACCACGGCTGCTATACTTTGCATTCATGATTGATAGCCGCGCCCAGTTTGAGAAGTACTACAAAACGCTGAATGCGGCCCAAAAGAAGGCGGTCGATACGATAGATGGCCCAGTCATGGTGGTAGCTGGCCCAGGTACGGGTAAGACGCACATTCTCACGCTGCGAATTGCGAATATTCTTTTGAAGACCGACACACCACCCGACGGTGTACTCGCTCTCACGTTTACAGAGGCGGGTGTGGATGCAATGAAACAGCGGCTGTTGAAGATGATAGGGCCAACTGCGTACAAAGTAGGCATCTATACATTCCACGGATTTTGTAACGACGTGATCCACTCGCATCCAGAGTATTTTCCACGCATCATCTCGTCCGTAGCGCTTACCGACATTGAATCGATCTTGTATCTGCGCGAGGCGATCACCGAACTCACGCTCGAAAAGCTCAAGCCATTTGGAGATCCATATTTTTATGTGCCGGCAATCAAAGGTGCGATCAGCACGCTTAAGCGCGAGCACAAGTCGCCACGCGATGTACTGGAGGCAACAGAAGAACGCCTGAAGGTGATCGAGGGTGACCCTGAATCTATCCACCAAAAAGGTGCTCATAAGGGGAAGATAAAGGGTCCGGTACAAACCGAGATCGATCGGCTGACGAAGGAGCATGAGCTTGGGCTGGTGTTTGAGTGGTACGAGAACAAGCTTGCTTCGATGCGCAAATTCGATTTCGACGACATGATCGGCGAAGTGGTGCGTGCATTGGAGCATGACGAGACGTTCCGATTGGCCGTGCAAGAAAAGTACCTCTATATTCTTGCCGATGAGCATCAGGATGCGAATGGTTCCCAGAACAAACTGCTCGAACTGTTGGCATCGTTTGATAGCTCCCCAAACCTTTTCATTGTGGGTGATGAAAAGCAAGCGATCTTTCGCTTTCAGGGCGCTTCGCTCGACAGCTTCTCGTATTTCCACAAAAAATTCCCGACAGCAGTACTCATTCCGTTGGTAGAGTCGTATCGCTCGGGCTCGGTGCTGCTCGACGCGGCGCACTCATTAATGCGACAGTCGATCCCAGAGGAACGTCATCCAAAACTCGTGAGTAAGCTCGATAACCCAGATCTTGCTGTGCTGGAGCAGCGCGTCTTTGAGAGCGAGGACATTGAGATCAACTGGGTGGTTTCGGATATAGCGAAGCGAATCGCAGAGGGTGTTGCGCCAGGCGACATCGCTATCATGTATCGCACTAATTCAGATGCGCGAGCAATTTCTCGCGCACTATCGCTCAGTGGTATTCTGCACTCGCTCGATTCAAAGAGCACGATCTTCAACGACCACACACTCACGCAACTCGTTACATACCTGCGCCTCTGTATGCATATCGGGAGCGATGAATATCTCGCGCACGCGCTACATTTCCCATTCTCGGGCGTGTCGTCGCACGATACCTATAAGGTACTGCTCTACGGACAGAAGCACCGTATTCCATATATCGATGTGATCAATTCACGCGAACACTTGAAAGAGGCGCGCGTGTACGACATTGCCGCTGTCTCAGATTTTGGTAAGACGCTCCTTCGGCTCTCAAAGGTGGCGCACGAAGAATCCGCCCGCGACTTCTTTGATCGTGTGTTGCACGAGAGTGGATTCCTTTCCTATGTGCTCAAGCGCACGGATGCTGTATCAGTACTGAATGCGGTACGCGGCTTAGCACAAACACTTGAAACCCTGAGTGCCACAAAGACGCTGTACACTGGACTCGATTTCGTGAACGACATCGGTTTGTATGAAGAATACGGTATCGAGATCGAGCCAGACACGCAGCCAAAAGAGCGCACGAATGCGGTACACCTCGTGACTGCACATCGCAGCAAAGGGCTGGAGTACGAATACGTGTACATCGTGCATGCGCGCGACGCGCATTGGGGGAACCGAATGGCGAGAAACACGCTGCCGCTCTCTACGCTTGCTACAGTTGCAGATACCGATATCGAGGATGAGCGGCGGCTCTTTTATGTGGCGCTGACGCGCGCAAAGCACTACGTGTCTGTTTCGTATGGCGTTACGTCTTCGACTCGCTCGCGCGAAAGCACGATCACACAGTTCATGCTCGAACTCGAACAGGCGCTGGTGCGCACGATCGACACGACAGATTTCGAAAATGCAGTGCAGCCGCAAGACGCGTTTCGTGTGATGCCGCTCGCGTCGGACTCGATGACAGACGCTGAATTTCTGCGCGACGCATTTCTGGAACAGGGTCTATCAGCAACGGCGCTCAATAACTATCTTGAGTGTCCATGGAAGTATTTTTATCGTTCGCTCGTGCGCGTGCCGGAGAAGCCATCGCAAAGCTCCATGTATGGAAATGCACTGCATATAGCGCTGCGATTGTTCCGCGAGCTTTCGGCATCGACACAAACATACCAAGATCTTCCGGTACTGCTCGATTTCCTGAAGGTTTCGATCGATCGCCAGGGATTTTCGCCAGCGCTCTACGACGAGGCGCACAAAAAGGGAATACGAGCGCTTACCGATTGGCATGCGCGCAACGCTGAGGGCTATGAATTCAATGCGATGTGCGAGAAAAAGTTTGAAGTGTATTTTCCGCTTGAAGGGAGTGTCATTCCGCAGGTGCTTTTACGTGGATTGCTTGATGTGATCGAATTTGGAACTGATGGAACGCTGCGCGTGATCGACTACAAAACAGGTAAACACAAAAGCCGCAACGAGATAGAGGGAGGCACGAAGAACGCCACTGGTGATTACAAGCGACAGCTCGACTTCTACTGCATTTTGCTTGAGCTTTCGCACATGCAAAAGCCATCGCGCCTCTCGCTCGAATTCATAGAGCCCGATAAGAACGGAAAGACGGTGGTGCACGATTTTGCGTACGATGCGGAGTCGGTCGCTGCACTCAAGGATACGATCACGCGCGTAGCGGGAGAGATTTACACGCTCTCATTCTGGGACAAGGGCTGTAAGAAGGAGGACTGCAACGAATGTAAACTCCATGCGCTGACGCAGAAGGAGCTTGCCAAGGAGGCTGCGTAGGCACATAGTCCTGCGAGGCAATCGAGGGAGCACGCGGTGGACCGAAAAGAAGTACTGCGAGGGTGCGTGTTGGGTTTAGGACTGTGCGGTATGTTCATGTGCCGCGACTACGTCGTCTTTGTGCTGCAGCAGACATATCGACTCTATGAGGTGCGGCACATGATCACCAGCGACGAGCTTTTGGTGAATGCCAGCATCGCGTTCATCGCGATGGTAATCGGCGTTGTTTCGACCGGCATCGTTATTGCGGTGGTTCTCCTCATATGGGACCACGTTGAGAAAAATCTCTGATATGTAAAAAGCCGCGAATGATCGCGGCTTTTCGATTGTTTGAGTGAAGTTGCTCTTAACGGGCACGCACCTTGAGACGGGTTTGGCGCTTTTTGTTTATCTTTGGTAGACGGATCATAAGTACCCCGTGCTTCTCTGAGGCCTCTGCCATGTCTACATCCACTTCTTCCGGGAGGAGGATCGTGCGGGTGAATGAGCCCCAGTACAGCTCGCGCTGGTAGTAGCCATCTTCTTCTACTTCTTTATCGTCGGCACGTGCGCCTGAAATGGTGAGCATCTCGCGGGTGAGTGCGATATCGATGGTTGAAGGTTGCACACCTGCAATGAGCGCCTTTACCACGATCGCGTCGTTGGTCTGGTATACATCGACTGCAAGTTCGCCACCCGGCTCTGTCTCGTGTGTATCGCGGTCGTCGGAGTTTGTATTAAAGGTGAGGTGTCGCTTGTGCGACCCTTCGCCGTCTCCGGCAGGGCGCTGTGATGGTTCATCGAAATACTCGTCGTATTCGTTGTCTGAGCCGCCCGTAATCTTCGAAAAAAATGAGGGTTTCTTTATCATGATCGTTCAATTGCAATAAAGACTACTGGAAAACTATCGTCGCCACCGTGGGTGAATACGTTTGATGTATTCCAGTACCGCGAGTAGCGCGATGACACCCAGCCAGACAAAAGAAAACGTGCGGAACAATGACTCTTCCGCCGTGTTAAGTATAAAAAAGTTGAAGGCGCTGTGCAAAAGGCAGGCGAGGATAACTCCGTAGGCCATATAGCGGCGCTTGATGCGCTTGGATGAGTAGAACGAGAGGGCGAGCGCCACACCGATCACTGCAGAAGAGAGCACGTGGAGGAGTGTTGCGCCGATAAAGCGCAGATTCCCAGTAATGAATGTTTGCGCGAACCCTTCGCCGCCGATAGGCGAGAGCAGAAACAGTGTGTTTTCTGCTGCAGCAAAACCAAGCGCTACGGTAACCATGTAGATCACCGGGTCAATCGGTTCGTCGTTGTCGCGACGCTTGAGTACAGTCCAGCGAGCCGCCAAGAATTTCATGATCTCTTCGATGAACGACCACGCGGTAAATACGAGCGTTTGCCCGCCGATCATAAGAAATGGGATGGTGGCATCTTTAAGGTATGGCTGCACAAATCGCTCCATGGGGATCACCACGGCAACGGTAGCCATACCGGCTAAGAATGCGAGTGCAATCAATCGGCGCGGCTCAGGGTGCGCGCTGTCTTCGCGACGCCAAAACCACAGCCACGCGAGCGCGGGAAGAACCCCACCTGCGGTAGCAGCAAGCAGCGGCTCGATTCCTGTCATGTTCTGTATTGTAGCGTGTAAAACGGCTACTTTACCTCGCTATTCACGGGCCATTTTGCCACCATGAGTTGGTCGGATGATTTGTGGGGAAGATGCTGCCAGATCGTCTCTGTGACGAACGGCATCAGTGGATGGAGGAGTCGGAGCGAGACAGAAAGAATTTCGGCAAGTGCTCGCTCGCGCGATTTCTTAGCAGTTACATCCTCCGCGCGGAAGATCGGCTTGGATTCTTCGAGCACTTCGGCTGCAAAGCGATCCCACACATAGTGGTACACCTCGTCGGCGGCAAGGTCGAGGCGGAATGATTCGATGTGATTAGTTACGCGTGCTGCGATAGCCTCAGCTTCTTTGATGAGTGTCGCGTCCACTTCCAATAGTGTTGCCTCCGGGTCAAGCTCGGATGTGTTCTCGAGGACGAAGCGGGTGATGTTCCAGAGTTTGTTGGCAAAATTTTTGAAGCCACGGATGCGGTCTTCGGAGAGCTTGAGGTCGTTGCCCATCTGTGCACCAAAAATAAGTGAGAGGCGAGTGGCATCGGCGCCGTATTTATTCACCATGTCGAGTGGGTCGATGATATTGCCCAAGCTCTTCGACATCTTTCGGCCCTGACCATCACGCACGAGGCCGTGCATATATACGTGCTTGAACGGCACTTGGCCCACCAAGAATCCGCTCATGAGGATCATGCGAGCAACCCAAAAGAAGATGATGTCGTAGCCTGTTTCGAGCACGCTCGTTGGGTGGTACGTCTTGAGGTCCTCCGTCTGATCTGGCCAGCCCATCGTCGACATGGTCCACAAACCCGAACTAAACCATGTGTCGAGCACATCGGGATCCTGCTCCCATCCGTCACCTGGCGAATCAATTTGAACTTTCGTTTCTCCGTCCTTCGTCCATGCGGGAATGCGATGACCGAACCAAATTTGTCGGGAAATGTTCCAATCGCGTAGATTGTCGATCCAGTGAAAGTAAATTTTCTCGAACCGATCTGGAAGAATCTTTACGCCACCGTGATCCACTGCTGTGCGCATGATCTCCTTGAGTGTTACCTCGCTCCCGCTTTCGATGCCCGGTATTTCCGAGTGAGGCAGCACGAACTTTTTATTTACATCGATGAACCACTGCTTCTTGATCTGTGGTTCGATGGTACCGCCCCCGCGCTCGTTGGTGGCTACATTGTGTGTGTAGTTTTCTTCGACCTTCGCCACGAGTCCTTTCTTTTGGAGGTGCTCTACGATCATCGGTCGAGCCTTCTTGATGTGAGTCCCTGCAAATTCTCCGGCGATTGGCAAGAGGATGCCACGATCGTCGATCACTTGTTCGATATCGAGCTTGTGGCGCTTGGCGATCTCGTAGTCGATGGTTGAGTGCGCGGGGGTAATCGTCATCACGCCCGAGCCAAATTCCATATCGGCCGCTTCGTCTTTAATGATGGTTGCAATAATAGGTCCCAAGATCCACTCAATCTCGATCTGTTGTCCGTGCGTGAATTGTTTGTAGCGCACGTCGTCGGGGTGCATTACCACATACTTGTCGCCAAACTTTGTTTCAGGGCGAACGGTGCCGATCTCAAATGGTCCGTATTTGAAAATGTAGAACGGATCTTTTTGCTCCACGTATGCGATCTCGTCGTCGGAAACGGTAGTCTGCAATTTTGGATCCCAGTTCACGATGCGATCACCCCGATAAATGAGACCGGCATCGTACATGCGAACGAAGGCCTCCATAACCGCGCGGTAGCGGGGAGCATCCATTGTGTATGCGTAGCGGCTCCAATCGAGCGAGCTGCCAAGCGTCTTGATCTGATTGATGATGGTTGATTTACTTTCTTCAACAAAGGCGTCAATTTTTTCCATGAGTGCCTCTCGCCCCAGATCGTGACGTGTCTTCTTCTCGGCTTTGTACAAGATTTCTTCCACCTTAGCTTGTGTGGCGAGCGCAGCAGAATCGGTGCCGGGTACCCAGAGTGTTTTGTAGCCGCGCATGCGGTGATAGCGAATGAGGATGTCTTCAATCGCGAGCATGGCCGCATGGCCCATGTGGAGCGTGCCAGTGACGTTTGGTGGGGGAAGAACAATTGAGTACGACGGGGCATCAGCCGAAACAAGGCCTTTTTCGACCATTGTGTCTGGGTTGGCGTAGCCGGCGGCACCCCACAGGGCAAGGGCCTCAGACTCCCTCTCAGCGGGGTTATATGGCTTTAGGAACGCCTCTGGGGCTCGGAACGGCTCATTACTCATATTCGCCATATCGTAGCAGAACGAAGCCGTTTTTACTCGCCAGGCTGAGATCCCTGAGAATAGCGGGACGGAGTCATTGACCTAATACTATTTTTGTGGTTATATGTTTTCGGTCAATACGACCTCTTCAACCAGCAGGAGCACAGAATGTCGAGCATTGATGTTGCAGCGGAAGCTACGACCTCGACCCCGATCTCGTCCCGACCAGCCGTCGTCTCGCGCACCGTTGTGCGGGAGAACTTTTCGATCCAGATCACGGTCCCAAAAAATGCGAACCGTGGAACGTATCCGTGTGGCGACACGCGCGTTGAGTTCATGCACTTCGTGCAGTTCATCACTGGCGGTGCGGTGCACTTCTACGTGCACGGCGACGACACGGCGCAGTACATCGGGCGAAAGATCATCGCGCACGTACGAGTGATGACGAAAACCTACGACACCGGCCGTGAGATGATCTACGTCGATCTCTTTCCGAGTCGTGTGCAGGATCCGGTCGCAACGCATCGCCTCGCGGTGATGCGTCGGAGCAAGGGGTGGTTGCATGTGCCGGATACCGAAGTGATCGATTTGCCGATGCCGCTCCAAGGCGTGATCGTCATCGCATTGCCGGAGGCAAAGATTACGGTCCCGCCGGATACTGATGTCGATACGCAGCTCATACGACTTCTTGCCGACGGTTGGCAGATCACGAAGCGGGACCACGACCAAGTGAATCTGGCGAAACCCGGAAAGAACGGCGGAGCCGTTCGGACGATGACGCATCGTCTGAAACAATCGAAGAAGTAGCGTCGCGTACCTTGTGAACTCACGTGCCGGAAGAAATTCCGGCACGTCTTTTTTATATAAGTTTCAAATTGCCACTTGCTACGAGCGTGTCTGGCTCGGCGTACTTCGCGTCCTTTGCTTTAAAGTAGCCCGCGATCGCGATCATGATGCCGTTGTCTGTAGCGAGCTCTGGTGGCGGGATCAGAAGATTTGCAGGGTGACCAGCCTGAGCGAGTGCTTCGGTGAGTTCGCGGCGGATGTGTGTATTGGCCGATACACCACCGCCCACCACAACTGTTTGCGCTCCGAACTCATCAATCGCGCGAAGTGTTTTGTGTACAAGCACGTCGGAGACCGTGTTTTCAAATTCGCGTGAAATAATTCGCTTCATTTCGTCGCCAAGCGGGCGGCGCTGTTCGACGGCGGTTCGCACTGCGGTCTTGAGCCCAGAGAAAGAAAAATCAAACGTGTCGTCGCGCATCATGGGGCGGGTGAACGCGATGTGGTGTGGCAAATTCCATTCACGTGCTTCTGCGGCGAGGCGCGATACTTCTGGCCCGCCGGGATACGGAAGATCAAGTAAGCGCGCCACCTTATCGAACGCTTCGCCTGCGGCATCGTCGCGCGTTTCGCCGATGCGTTCGTACTGACCGAACGAGCGAGAGAGAACGAGCTCAGTGTGGCCGCCAGAAATAAGGAGTGAGAGTAGTGGGAAGTCGACGTGGCGTTGCAACCCCATATCCATCATGGATAGGAGGATGTGACCTTCCATGTGATTAACCGCCACAATCGGCACGTTCCATAGGAGTGACAGTGCGCGAGCACAATTGAT
>JACCDV011096381.1_pt1 | contig 27827 bp, 20 predicted proteins | sample 7446131 | NCBI WGS metagenome assembly JACCDV01 (sample SAMN15323448, study PRJNA562643) | freshwater metagenome | isolation source: river surface water | place: USA:Blue River Watershed | collected 2017-08-17 | reverse complement strand
TGGGTAAATTTGGTAAAAAACCAATGCATTTCTTCGGCGCAATCGGCGTCTTTATGTTTTTATTGGGTTTTGGACTTTTTGCATACATGGGCATAGACAAACTCTTGATTCACCGCAGCGCTGAGCGCTTGGCTACCCGTTCAGATTTTTATGTTGCACTTGTCGCCATGATTATTGGCGTTCAGTTCTTCATGGCTGGCTTTATTGCCGAGCTTATTGGCCGCAACTCCAGTACGCGCAATCACTATTTAATTTCGGGTCGCCTCGGCGCATGACAAACTTTCCAAAAATAGGACCAGGCTGGACGCTTTTTTTGGACCGCGACGGCGTCATCAACGAACGCATTTTTGACAATTATGTGCTAGAATGGTCGGCATTTCATTTTACAGAGGGTTTATTGGAGCAAGCTCAAAAAATTGGTTCTGCCTTTGAGCGCATCATTGTGGTTACCAACCAACAATGTATTGCAAAAGGAATATTGCGACAAGAGGAGCTAGACGCCATTCATCAAAACATGTGTGACGAATTACAAAAAGCTGGTTTACACATCGATCACGTCTTTGCTGCCACCGAATTTAAAAATGGCCTGCCTCCGCGCAGAAAACCACAGCCTCAAATGGCGCTTGAGGCTCAAGAAATGTTTCCGTCCATAGACTTTTCGAAGTCAGTTATGGTCGGAGATACCAATACAGATATCCAATTTGGACAACGTTTAGGTATGTATACGGTTTTGGTTGAGTCCAAAGAACTTGTCAAAGAAAGCCCCGATTTGCGCATCGCACATTTAGCACATTTAAGTCAGTATCTATGAAAATTGTCTCGCTTATTTTAGCCGCATTGTTTTGTATTTCGCAGTTGAACGCACAAGTCAATCAAACCGATGCGCAAGGAAGAAAGCAGGGGCCTTGGCAGAAAAATTACCCAGGAACAGCTGTCTTGCAATACAAAGGCACCTTTCTCAATGACAAACCGGTAGGTAAATTCATTTATAATTTTGAAAGCGGTCAAAAGAAGGCTGAGCTTGTTCATGGTTTACCAGGTGGCAATACATCGGTATTGCTCTTTTTCGAAAATGGTCAGCTTTTATCGGACGGTTTTTATAAAGGAGAGAAGAAAGATTCACTCTGGTACAACTATGCAGCAACAGGTGAGCTTATTAGCGCAGAAAACTACAAATTAGATCAACTACATGGCAAGTGCGTGTATTATTTCAAAGAAGGTCAGTACCACGAGCAAAAATTACAGATGCAAAAGGTGGTTTTTTATGTCAACGGTAAACGCGACGGCACTTTTCATGAATATTTTTACAACGGTAAAACCAAAGAAACAGGTACCTATAAGCAAGGAGAGCGCACTGGTTTATGGACGGAATATTACAATACTGGTCAGGTCATGACCAAAGTACATTACCAACGCGATTTGCCCCATGGCTGGATGACCTTCTACGACAAGGCAGGAAGCGTCAAGTCAAAAGTGATGTACCGCGACGGTTATGCACTCAACGAGAAAGAGCTTAAAGCGTTTTTGGAGCGTTGCAAAGCACAAAATCTAGATCCAAATCAATGAGTAAGGCTTCCGATAAGTGGGTGTTTTTTTCAGCCTTGCCACCGTTTCGAGGCGGAATCGCAAAGTTCAGCGCCTTTACACTTCGTGCTCTAATGAAATCGAAGAAGGTGACTTCATTTACATTTCGCAAACAGTACCCGGATTTTTTGTTTCCAGGAAGTAGCCAATTTGAACAAAATGCAAATACCGAACTCTATGAGAGAATTGTATCCACGTTCAATCCTTTTACTTATCTCAGCTCAGCTTGGCGTTTGCGCAAAGAAAAACCAACAGTTTTCATCACGAGCTACTGGATGACATTTATGGCGCCAATGATGGCTTTTTGGACGCTCTTTTTGCCGCGCCAAACGAAAAAAGTAGCCATCATTCACAATTTGGTGCCACACGAAAAACGATTCTTTGATGGCGTTTTCAATCGGATTTTTTTGCGCTCCTACGATGCCTTTGTAGTGCTGTCAGAAGCGGTCCGAAAGGATGTTTTACAACTTAAACCCGACGCAAAAGTGTCCTTGCTTGGTCATCCACCGTACGAAAGCGAAGCGGGCTCTATTTCAAAAGAGGAGGCTAGGGGAGTACTTGGTTTGGATCCGCAAAAAAGTACCATCCTCTTTTTTGGCCTGATCAGACCCTATAAAGGGCTTTCTGAACTCATTGCAGCATTTAGTTTACTCGACGACACTTATCAATTACTGATTGCTGGCGAGGTTTACGGAACAGCTGAATATTACATTGAGGCCTTAAATGCTTTGCCCAATCAAAATTGGAAATTCGTGAATCGCTATCTTGCAGACGCTGAGGTGGACACTTATTTTGCTGCTGCAGATTTAGTGGTTTTGCCGTACCTGAGCGCCACACAATCGGGCATCCGTGCAATGGCATTGAGTCAAAAACGCGCTGTTTTGTGCACAAATGTAGGTGGTTTGGCCGAAGGCTTAGAGCAGGAGGGTCATGGCTTTGAATTGCAGAATACTGCACCTGAATACTTTGCTGAGCGTATGCAAAGTCTTTTTAATCAGGGAGATATCACAAAGTGTAATGCACATTTAGCTGCGCTAAATCTAGATCTCAACGAAGCTTGGCTTTCATTTGCTAATGGCTTGATACACTTAGTAGAAGAAGCCTAGATTTTTTATTTGAATTTAAGGATCCAAAATCCTATATTTGCAACCTTAATTCAAATTCAAATATTCAAGAAATGCGTTTAAAAGGATTTTTTTGGTTCTTGTCCATTCTTCTTACTGCGGTTTGCGTCTATCAGCTTTCCTTTACCTGGGTAGCAAGCAACGTTGAAAACAAAGCAGCAAAAGAAGCAGATCTTAAAGTGAAAATGCTTCGCGATGAAGCCAAGAACAACGGGGGTAGTGCTATTCTTCCTAACGGTAGAGAAGTTAATTTCAACGACCCAGAGGCAGTAGAACTTGCCAAAGCTGCATTCGTTAATGAAATCCTCCGCGATAAAGGCGAGAAACCAGTGTATCCTGTGCTCGGCTCAACTTTTGCGCAAGTGAAGAAAATGTCATTGGCCTTTGGTCTTGACCTCGTTGGCGGGATGAGCGTAACGGTAGAAATCTCCTACCCAGACCTCATTCGTGGCCACGTCAAAAGCGTTACAGACCCTAAATTTACAAAACCATTCAACCGCGCTGTTGCAACATACAATAAAAACGGAGGTGACTTCATTGCAACATTCATCGAGGCCTACAAAAAAGCAAACGGTTCTCTCCCTTTGAGTTATGTCATTAAAGGAGAGTCTATCGGTATCAAAACGACCGATGCACAAGTTGAAAACTACCTCCGTGATCTCGTTGCTTCATCCATGAAAGGCATCGAAGACATCATTGGTCGTCGTATCAACCAATTTGGTGTTGCACAACCAAATATCCAACGAGACCTCGCCACCAACCGCCTTTACATCGAACTTCCAGGTGTACAAGACGAAGAAACCGTTTCGCGCAAAATCCGCTCTACAGCCAACCTCGAGTTCTATGAAACATACATGCCTGAGCAACTTCAAATGCAATGGCAAGAGGCAGCGCGCTTAAGCAAAACCAATGAAATTCTTATCGATGATTTGGCTCTCGAAGCTGATACACTAGCTGATTCAACAGGGGTTACTACTGATACCGCTGTGCAAACAACGACTACGAATACACAAAAAACAATGTCCAATGCCTCTAAAAAGAGCTTGGCTGAGTATGTTGTTCCTGTAGGTGGTTACGCCATAGGTTATGTTGCTGCCAATGAAAAAGCAGCAGTAGAAGCTATTCTACGTCGCAAAGACGTTCAGGCTGCCTTCCCGCAAGATCTCAAATTCATGTGGTCTGCAAAGCCAGAAAGCATTGACAACAAATCTAAGAAAACAGCTTATTTCCTTTACGCATGCCGCATTCCTGATACAGGAAAGGCACGCGTTCGTGGCGAGCACGTAGACAACGCTAAAGTTGACTACGACCAAACCGATGGTAGCATTATCGTAAGTCTTTCCATGACAGACGAAGGTGCCAACGAATGGGGCCGCATGACCACAGAAAACAAAGACCGCATCATTGCCATCTCAATGGATAGCGTTGTTTATAGCGCTCCACGCGTTATCAACGCCATTACAAACGGCAACACACAAATCTCTGGTAGCTTTACCTTCCAAGAAGCAGAAGACCTCGCAGGTCTACTCAATGGCGGTGCACTACCTGTACCTTGTGTCATTAAAGACCTTCAAAAAGTAGGGCCAACCATTGGTGCCGAAAACTCACAAGCAGGTCTCATCTCTTTCGGTGTAGCTTTCCTTGCCGTACTTCTTTACATGATGTTCTATTATGGTAAAGCTGGTCAAGCTGCCAACATCGCACTTATCGTCAACGTTGTATTTATCTTTGGTTCCCTCGCTTCTTTTGGAGCGGTGCTTACTTTGGCTGGTATTGCAGGTATTGTACTTACTATTGGTACGGCCGTGGATGCCAACATCCTCATCTTTGAACGTGTTCGTGAAGAACAAGCATTGGGTGCCGATACCGAAACTGCCATCAATACCGGTTTCCGCAAAGCACTACCTTCCATCATCGATGCAAACGTAACCCACTTACTTGTGGCTATCATCCTCAAAATTTTTGGTACAGGTGAAATCGAATCATTTGCAACAACCCTTATCATTGGTATTTTCACCTCTATGTTCTCTGCAATGGTTATTGCCGAGTTAGCTATCCATACTTGGTTGTCAAAAGGCAAAGAAGTTGGTTTCAATACCAAATACTCTAAAGGTCTTTTCCAAAACTTCAATTTTGATTGGATGGGCAAAAGAAAATACTTTTATGCATTCTCTATTGTTGTTACAATTGCAGGTATCATTTCTTTAAGTACGCGTGGTCTCAAGCAAAGTGTCGAATTTACAGGTGGACGAACCTTTGCTGTTAAATTCGAAAAGAAAGCAGACATCGAGTCTATCCGCAAAGAACTTACAAAAGTATTTGTTGAAAATGGCGAGCCTGCTTCTATTGACCTCAAAACCAAATCCAATGATTTCAACGTAGAAATCGTGACCAACTATTTGCTCAATAACGACGGTGCCACAGATGAAGTAAACGCTAAATTAAAACAAGGTCTGAGCGCTTGTAAAGACAAAATGGGCAACTTCGAAGTACTAGAGGCACGCGCTATTTCAGCATCAATCTCTAGTGAGCTCTGGACCTCTTCGACCATTGCCATCACCCTTGCATTGTTAGCCATCTTTGCTTACATCCTCATCCGTTTCGGACACTGGCAATATTCCTTGGGTGCCATTGTTGGTTTGGCACACGATGCTTTCTTCGTTATCTCCATCTTCTCTTTACTACATGGTTACCTACCATTTACTTTAGATGTCAACCAAGCATTTATTGCTGCAATTCTAACTGTAATCGGTTACTCCATGAACGATACCGTCATTGTATTTGACCGTATTCGTGAGAACCTACGCAAAAGCAAGCCAGAAGACAACCATGGCGATATCATCAATAACTCCTTGAACAGAACCCTTTCTAGAACCTTCAATACCTCAATGATCTTATTTGTTGTTGTCTTGATCATGTTCATTTTTGGTGGCACTGCTATTAAAGGCTTCTTATTTGCCTTGTTGGTTGGTGTACTCATCGGAACTTACTCTTCTTTATGTGTTGCCACACCAATCTTACTTGACTTCTCTAAGCGTCTACGCGCTTAGTTGATTTAAATATTTTTGAAAAAAAGCCGCTTCAAAAGAGCGGCTTTTTTGTTTGATTTACGTCTAAGTTGCGTTATCCTGTTTTTGCACATTTATGAAGAATAGATTTTACCTCATCTTACTTTTTTTAGCTTTCGTTGCACTCGGCATTTGGTGGACCATCATTCCCAATAAAAAAGTGCTCGATCCTTATCGTAGCCTCATCAAAGATAAAGCAGGCTTGATAGATAACGAGGAAAACAAACCGCTCCCTTCGCAAATTCCGTGTTTAAAAATCAAAGGTGAAGAAAACGAGCAGGTTCAAATCAAAGTATTAAAGATCATATCCTATTTAGAAAACGGCTATGCGCGCACGCGCTATGAGCTCACGTTTTATAATCAATTTGAACGTGAACTCGAAGCAGAATTTGAGTTCCCCTTACAAGACAACCAAACCATTACCTCGTTTGCCTTGGAGGTGAATGGCGAAATGCGCCCCGCTGTGGCGGTTGAAAAACACCAGGCACGTATTGCTTATGAGGCTACAGTAAGAAAGGGCATTGATCCGGGCTTGATTGAGAAAGTAGCGGGGAACCTGTTCAAAATGCGGGTTTTTCCTTTATTTGCCAAAACAACAAAACGGATTTCCTTTGAAGTGAGTGCTGTTTTGCCGCAAAATGCTACATCGGCTTTTTATCACTTACCTCTTCGCCTCAAACAAGCGGTGGAATTTTTTAGCCTGAAGGCGCTGAGCTATCAAAATGGCATGCCTGTGGTGTTGGAAAAACGGAGTAGCCGTAACAAGGCCATAAATGAGCACATCCGTATCAAGCAAGCGTTAAAAACAACAGCGGCAGTCTCGGCAAGTCGGGCAGGTAACTTTTTTTATCTTCATGCCAATTTAGCTTTGCCGCGTAAGTATGCACGTAAAAAGGCACCCAAATGCTTGACAGTTTGTTGGGATATTTCAGCATCGAGAACTGCAGCTCAACTCGATAAAGAACTTGATTTATTACAGTCTTATCTCAAATGGATCAAAAATGGCAAATTAGAACTCGTTTTTTTTGCACATGAAATCATTGCGCAACATCGCTTTCTTGTTCAAGATGGTAAAGTGAGTGAGCTGGAAGCCTTGATCAAAAAACAGCACTACGATGGCGCTTCTGCACTCTCTTGTCTCAAATTTGGGCGCTTCAAAGGCGATGAAATCTTACTTTTTTCTGATGGGCTTCAAACCATAGGTGACCGCGCAAATAAAGTAGGGCAGGCGCCAATTTTCCCCATTGTCTCGAGTGAGCTTTCAGATAAGGGTTTGCTCAGACACTTTGCAGAACAATCAAATGGAGCCATAATCGATTTGAATGCACAAAGTGTTACCACTGCACTCAAGTACTTAAGACGTTCTTATTTGCAATTCTTAGGTTTTAAAGAAGACAAAGCACTTTTGGAGTATTACTGCACACCACTTGCTGCGAACAGCCAACGCATCATGGTGAGTGTTAAAGCACCAACTCGTTTGAAAAAATTGACTGCGCAATTCGGGCTAAATTCCAAGCAGGTGTTGTCTGAACAAGCAATAGAATGGCAACAGGATAATCATTCAAAAGGCAGCCAAACACAAGTCAAACGCTGGGCTTTGGCCAAACTTCAAAAATTGGAAGAACAGCCTCAGGTTTATCAAAAAGATATTTGTGCGTTAGGCTTAAAATATGATCTGGTGAGCTCTGCGAGTTCCTTGTTGGTACTCGACTCACTGGCCGATTACCTCGAGTTTCGCATTGTGCCGCCTCGCTCCATGAGAAAAGCATACTTCAAAGCCCTTTCTAAAGTTCAGTTCGACGAAGTTAAAGCAGAAAAACAGCACCTCAAGCGTATCAACAAAGAGTGGAAAGATTATCAAAACTGGTACTGGAAAAAAACCAAGAAACAAAAGTATAAGGAAGAGACAAACTTTACCGTTGGTTCAGTAGAAGTAACTGGTGATTTACAAGAAGCAGCGCCACCACCACCTGTACAGGAGGAAGTCGAGCAAGTTGCACAAGAAGGAAATACGCAGTTAAACCTCACCACTAACGGAGCCACTACTTACAATTGGTCGCCATCTAGTGCATCAACAGTACAGGGTTATGATTCTTGGGCAACGCCATCAGTTGGCTCATTTAGCACGCTAGTGTCGGCCAATGCAACTTCAGTTGTAGTTGGCGCAGCTACTGCTCCAAGTGCTACTATTTCAGTTGCGGGCTGGAATCCGAAAGTACCGTATTTGAAAAACCTCAGAACAGTTCCTCTCGCACAAGCTTATACACGTTATCTGAGACTTCGCGAAAAGTACGCTGAACAACCCTCATTTTACATCGATGTTTGCGACTATTTTATACAGAAGAAACAGCCTCAATTAGCGATTCGCATTTTGAGCAATTTGGCTGAAATGCAGCTTAAAGATGCCGCCTTGCTTCGCGTCTTTGCTCAAAAGCTCTTGCAATTAAAGGAGGAGAAGTTGGCAATTGACGTCTTTAAGGCTGTCATCGATTTGCGTCCTGAGGAGCCGCAGTCTTACCGCGATTTCGGTCTGGCTTTGGCTCAAATGGGAAATTATAACCAAGCAGTGAAGCAGCTTTATAAAGTGGTGAAACAAAGTTACGATGGTCGTTTTGAAGGCATTCACCTCATTGCGCTCAATGAAATCAATCATTTGATTGCACAGCATCCTAAAGAGATTGACACAAAAGGTATTCCCGAATATTTCTTGGTTCAGTTGCCAATGGATATCCGGATTGTGCTCAACTGGGACGCAGACAACACCGATGTTGATCTTTGGGTAACCGAACCGAATCAAGAAAAATGCATGTATTCCTACAAGCTTACTTCAAACGGAGGGCGTATTTCTAATGATTTTACACAAGGCTATGGACCTGAAGAATATTTGATACGCAACGCACCAAAAGGCACCTATCGCATTCAGGCGCATTACTACGGAAACCACAGGCCAACCTTGAGCGGGAAGGCCATACTGACGGTTCAGTTTTATCAATACTACGGCACTCCTTATGAAGTCAAACGCGAGGTAACCCGACGCTTGTCTGTGGTAGATGAAGAACTTGATCTTGCTACTTTCGATTTCAACTAGTCTTTTCATTTAGGAATTCAACTAGCCTCTTCGGTTTAATTTGTAGGCTTATTGCTTTACAAATTGAATGACGGAGCCTTGTGTTTGCTCATAAACACCAAGATAGTATGTTCCGGCTGCAATTTTCGGACTGAGTTCAACTGTTTGTTTGACTTTACCATTGTTGCTTTTGAGAACGAAGACTGCCACTTGTTGCCCTTGCGCATTGAAAAGTTTCGCGTCTAAACTTGCACTATTCACGCCTTCGATTTCGAGTTCAAAAATGCCATTGTTCGGATTCGGATAAAGACTCATGAGGTCAAAGGTTAATTCTGAAAGGCTTGAACTATTGACCGTTACTTCAATTGTAGTGACGCAGCCGTTGTTGTCTTTGACATAGCAAGTATAAGTACCGATGGCTAAATTCGAGAAGAAAGAACCAGAATAGTAGGTCTGGCCGTCCATCGAATAAGTGTAAGGAGAATTTCCGCCTGCGCCAGAAAGCGCTATTGTACCGTCGTTGCCGTTTGAAACAGTTGTACTGGCAACGAGCGTTAAGGCGCTAGGCTCAGTGATGGTACTTGTAAACGCTTGTTGGCAACCATTTGCATCGGTGGCAGTAAGCATATAAGTGCCTACTGGTAAGTTGTTGAAAACCGGATTTCCAACCGCCGTTCCGCCGTTAATTGCATAAGTGTAAGGGCTTGTGCCTCCGTTCACTTGGGCTGTTAGAATGCCGTCGTTGGCACCATTGCAACTGATCATGGTTGGGATCATATTTACATTGAGTGGAGTAGGTTCAGTTATTGTGTAAAGAATGCTCGCACTACAGCCGTTGGCGTCGATAACACCAATTGTGTAGGTGCCCGCACCTAGGTTGTTGAACGCATTGCTCGCTTGGTCTGCACCACTGTTGATGGAGTAACTGTATGGAGCTGTGCCACCCGTTGGTGTCACTACCAAGTTGGCAGTTTGTGAACCCGCACAAGCAATGGTGGTGGTTTGTGCAAGCGTTGCTCCGATGGTTGTGGTCGCGGCAACTGTAATGCTTCCGGACGCCGAGCAGCCTTGGTTGTCAGTTACGGTGTAAGTATAAGTTCCGGCGCCGATATTAGCGAAGGTATTGGCACTTTGCGGTGAAGAATTATTGATTGAATATGTAAACGGACTGTTGACACCACTCGCGAGAAGTTGGATTTCGCCATTGCTTGCGTTGCAACTTGGTTGTTGACTCACTACAGGGTTTACAGTAGTGGTTGTTGCTCCGATTACGGAAATACTGAATGTATAATCGTCGTTACAGGTATTTTCGTCGTTTCCATTTGTGTTGACATTCGAGAGCTGAAGTAGAATGCTATTTGTGCCGGTAACAAGACCAGATGCAGTAATGTATATGGTATCGATTTGCTGGTAGCTACCAAGATTGCTACTTGTATAATTTTGACTGCTAGCGCTGGCGCTTCCGGCTTGTGCAGATACCGTAAATGTATTGACAGCGTTAGCACCTCTATTTTCGACAACAACAGCAATTTGCGTACTTGCCCCACAAATGCCTCCCGTTTGTACAGTGAAAGCGTCTAGAATGGCTAGATCAAGGCTATCTGGGTTCATTTTAAATGCAGAAACGTTTGTGACGATATTGTTATTTGAATTCATGACCACCCCCGTGTAGTAAAATGTGAGGCCGTCAAAGTCGTCTACACACATGTGGTGGTAGTCGCCCCAGCGTGTATTGGAGGTGCGTGCTGACATTCCTTGCTTGATCACCATTTCTGGGACTGTCATTTGACCCAGTGGATCACATGCTTTGCGTCCGGTCATTTGTATGGAAGGGTAGTCGGGCGCGGTTGCACCTGAAGTAGAATAGGCCAACATGATATTTCCGTACTTGTCAATATTGATCGAAGGCATCCAGCGGTTGAGTGTAGTGCCGGGGGCATAAGTACCTTCTTGATAAACAGTCCAAGAACCAGTGCTGCCAGTTGGGCGGCGAAGCTCAAGCCAGCGCACCCCAGCTCGGTTGTTCCCGTTGACGTCTGTCGACAAGCAAAGTGCCATGGACTGATGGTCATTGAAAACGCGCATTGGCGCTTTGTACATCACGCATTCGCGTAGTGGATCGAGTTTGACGGTTGTGCCTGGTTGTGCAATGCACGAAAAACTAGTAAGACCGCATAAGTCAGAGTCAATTTCTGTGATGGGAACATCTTGAATTTTAGCAACGCTTCCTGTGTTGTTGGTCCAGTTGATGGTCATTTCCCAGATTTCAATCCAGTCGTTGGTCGGGCTGTCTGGAGAGCCATTGGAGTGTTTTTCGTCGTCGCGGTGGCGCACGAAAAGTGGTTTTTGCCCTGCTGGGGCAGCTAAATCACCTTCGAGGTCTACAGGTGTAATGGATTGAAAACCAAAACCATTGAGCGTGTATCCTATAGCCATGCCAATAAAAGGCGAGCTGGCACCTGAAACAAGTGCACTGAGCTTCATGGCGTATACGCGTGGCGGACCTCCTTCATTGGTAGAAGCGAGCAAGGCGTCTGAAGTTTCAGAGATGCTCCATTTCGGATAGTCAGGGAAATTAGGACAAGTAAATTGGTAGAAATGGTATGCGCCTTGCGGGTCGCTGGTTTGGGAGACATAAACCAATAATTTCTTCTGTGCTTGCGTAGAAAATTGGGTAATGATCCAGCGTTTAGCACTTTTGTAATAAAGAATAACAGGGTCACCGAGGCCTGTAACGGTTGGGCTACCAAGGGTAGTTGCCATTACAAGTGTGCCGCTCACAGCAGCCCCTGTGGATTTATTGAAAATTTTGTACGAGCCTCCGCTGCCTGCGTTGGTCCCTTGAATATATACTGTTGAATCTGCTTCACCCGATGGGTCTGGAGGTGAGATACCATTACCGATTCCTTGAACCTGCCAAAGTAGGCTTGCAGAGCTTGTTTTCTGGGAGTTTTGATGTTGTTGCCAAACCCAGTCTGGCTGGTGGGCATTTGTACTTATCTGAACAGGAAACTCGCGACCTTTGAAATTCGGGATAACGATGTCTTTTTTAGCATCGGCTTGGTCTGAAGCAGGAACAAGTGTTGCAGTAGTAGGGCTGACATAGCCATAAAACGTTGCTTCTTGTGCAAATAATTGGGAGCAAAGTATGAACGTACCAAAGATGCTGAGCAGTTTCATTTGAGTTGGTTTTGAGTTTAGCGTGCTGAATTTATGAAAATTTATCTGAATTATAGTCTTTACATGTAATTTTACGGGCAATGAAACTCATTTTATCCCCAGCGAAGCTCATGCGCTCTTATCAGATGCCTCCAAAAGGCAGGCCCGTTCTTTTGAAAGATGCTAAGGTGCTGATGCAGCAATTAAAAGCATGGTCGGTCAAGGAACTGAGTATCCGCATGAAACTTTCTGAAACCAAAGCAGCAGAAACCTTTTCTCTTATTCAAGCTTGGGGTTCAAAAAAGAATCAAGTCTCTACAAGTCCTGCGTTGTTTGCGTACATTGGTGAAGCTTTTAAGGCGCTTGATGCCGCTACGTGTTCGCAAGAAGAATTGGCTTACCTACAAGACAACTTATTTATACTCTCCGGAGTTTATGGTCTGTTAAAGCCTTTGGATCAAATTGAAATGTATCGTTTGGAAATGGCCCAACGCGGAGTAGCACCTAGCGGTCAATCATTATACGAATTTTGGCGGCTTAAAGTTGAAAATCAGCTCTTGAAGTCCCTAGCTAAAGATGAATTCTTGTTGAATTTAGCGAGTTCGGAATATAGCGATCTTATTCAGTCGCCAAAGTTGCGTTCGCGGATGGTGACGCCGCATTTTTTTGAAGAGAAAAGTGGTCAACTCAAAGCAGTATCGGTCTTTTCGAAGCAAGCCCGCGGTACCATGGCACGTTGGTGCGCAATGAACAATTTAGGCGCGCCTTTGGAGGTCAAGAATTTTACTGACTTAGGCTATCAATACAGTTCAGAAAAATCAGGGGCTAACGACCTGGTATTTATCCGTTAAAGTCGAAGTCCGGATTTTGTTCGAGAACTTCCCAAGTATGATCAGCCAATAACTTCACACTCGCCAAAAAGGTGAGCTCAGCTCCTGATTTACCCCAAGAATTAGGGCCTATAAGCGAGAGCATCAGTTTGAGGTCGGATTTTCTGTAAAGGTGGTAGACGTGATTGATGAGCGGTTCAAAACGCAATTCAGTTTGATAGATGTAGTCTGAAATTGATTTGCGTGTTTGTATCTTTTGAGCCTGTGCAGCTAGCAATTGCATTTGCTCATAGATTTGAGAAAGCTGCATGTCGGTTTGTTGGTTCATGGCACTAAGCGCACGGCCTTTGAGCTTGCCAGTGTCTTCGGGCTTGATGACTGCTCCGCCAACAGTGTGTGCATAAGGCAAAAGGTGCGGATTTTCAGCAATTTTATCCGGGTCAATTGGATTGACAAATTCATCTTTAGCCTGTTTCTCTTGCTTCATTTTATACCATTTTACTCAGGGCATCTCCTACGGCGGAGCCAATTGCGATGCCCATTCCTCCCATTCGAACACCTGCGTGCACGTTTTTGTTCAGCGATCGAATAATTGGTTTCTTTTCATCGCCAACACACATGATGCCTGACCACTCTTGTTCGATTTCAAAAGCTTGTCCGGGCAGAATTTCATTTGTCAGTTTGTCAATTAAAGCGGCTCTGATGCGCGCGTTTTGTGCAAATGTAGTGCTCGTTTCGGTTTCGAAGTCGAGGTTACGGCCGCCGCCAAGAAGGATTCTTTGGCCAATGTCTCTAAAGTAATAGTAGCCGCGGTCAGAGTGAAAAGTACCCTTGATGTCGTGTGAGAGAGGTTTGGTAAGCAATACTTGTGCGCGAGCCGGGCGCAATTCATTTGGAAAGGATGCTTGGGCAAATCCGTTGGTGCACAAGAACAGCTGTTGCACATCGAGTGCGCCATGTTGGGTATGGACTTCCACATTTTGTGCATTCGAAACCCAATGCTTTACTTCCGATGCAAATAAAAATTGAATGTCTGCAGCAATGCACTGTTTGTAAAGTGCATGGATGAGTTTGCCCGTATCGAGGCTGCCTTCGTAAGCATTGAAGTAAGCTGCCTTATAGCCGTTAAATCTAAGTTTTTGTTGAAAGTTGTGGTCGGTACTATAGACCTGCTCAAGGCCAAAATTTTGTTTCATTTCGCTATTCAGATAGGCCAGGAAATCGGGCTCGAGTGTAGCTTCTTTCTGCCCGATTAAATCCCAGGATCCGCATTTTTTGTAGTCCATTTGACTGGCTCCGACTCGTTTTTGAAGTAGTGCAAGCCCTTCAAGCCGAAGCGCTACGGTTTCCCAAACGCGTGTTTCTGACATGTTTTCTAGGTCGTCTTTCAATTCAGTAGGGCTACCAAAACAAGCAAAACCCGCATTCTTGGTGCTGGCACCTGTGGGTAAATAACCGCGTTCGAGTACTACAATTTTCTCCGTTGGAAAGCGCTCTCGCAAGGAAAGCGCAGTAGACATACCCACGAGCCCCGCGCCAATAATTCCAAAGGTTTGCTCGCTCAGATATTGCGTGCGTTCCCAGTAACTCAATTGATCATATCGCAGCATTTTTTTTACTCGTTGATTTTTAGCAAATTTGTGTTTGAAACAAATGTACCAAATTGCGTTGAAATGGTCATTTGACAAACCCTCAATGACATGACAAGATTCTTTATCTTCGTATTGCTCTTTTTGCCGTTCGCGTCTCTTGCCCAGCGCGATTTTCTTGTGGTAATTGAAGGCAGCACCAATAATTTACTAGACAACCAATCTGTTTATGGTGTGGCAATCGACATCATGCAACAAGATGCCGTTCTCACCAAAGTACTCAGCGACCAAAACGGTAATTTTTACGCTTCGGCTAAAATTTTGCAAGGTACGCCGCTGCAAATTCGCCTCTCCAAGGGAGGTTACCAGACCAAATTCATCCTTTTTGACCTCACCACGCTACAAGGTCAAAGGAATAGTCCTAACGGCTTGCAATTGATCCGAGACCTCAACTGTGAACTCTATGAACTCCGACCAGATGTCGATCTTAGCTTTTCAAAAAATCAAATCACAGATAAATATGTCTGGTCTTCAGGAGCTTTGGTGCAGGTGCCGTTGCTCAAAACCGAAGCCGATCAAAAAGCCCGTGATGCTTATCAATACGCAAAAGATCAAAAAAATTACAACCGTCTTTTACTGGCGTCCAATAAAAGTGCGGCAACACAAAATCAAGATCTTGCCCTGATCTACCTCGATTCTATCTTGGTACTCAGACCAAACGATTCACTCGCCACACAAAAGAAAACGCAAATTACCACCGCGCAAGCAGCTGCGCTCAAACGCAGTCAAGACGAAGCGCGTCAGAAGGCTTTGCTCAATGAAGCTGTAGCTGCAAGAGAGGCCAATGACCTCAAATTAGCCAGTTCTAAAGTGAAGGAGGCCGATGCCATTATCCCAAATAATCCAAACGTTGCACAAGAACAAACCCTGATCAACAAACTCCTTGCTGAGGCCAAAGATGCTCAGGACAAAACCCAAGCGTTTCAGAATGCTATGAAAGCAGCTGCAGCACTAGTTACGGCCAAGAAATACGACGAAGCAGAGTCCAAATACAAAGAAGCACAGCTGATCAAACCTACAGAAAAAGAAACCGTCAATGCACAATTAACAGCTCTCAAAGACCTCAGGTTCGACCTTCAAAACGAAAAAGACCTCAAGGGAACAATGAAATTGGCCAATGACCAATTTGTCCAAAAGAAATACGACCTCGCCCTAGAGACTTACAAAAAAGCGGATCAGCAAATAGCGCTCTTTCACAAGCAAACGCTCATTGATACCTATTCAAAAGAGTTGCAAGCAGGTATGAAACGGGTTACTGAAGGAATCAACTCGATGTCTCAGGTTTATCAAAATCAGTTGGTCAAAGCCAATGAAAATTTCAATAAGGGACCTTTGTTTTACGGTACAGCCAAATCTATTTTGAATTCTGATCCAATGAAAAGCCGTCAAAACGAGCCTGAGGTCATTGCGCTTAAAGAAAAGATCGCCACAATGGAGACTTATTACAACGACCGAAAAGCGGCCTATTTATTGGTTAAAACCAAAGACAATGCGGCTGCATTCAAGGCCTTAGAAAAAGTCTACGCAGTGGGGCAGGTCCAACAACAACATTTAAATCCAACTGAATTACCAGCTCTTCAAAAAAGCATCGATTCCCTTCGTGAAATTTTGAAGCCGGTTCAAGTCGCTAAAGTGAAGCCCGATGTGCCTACAGAACCTGCCGGTATTCGACTAACGGCTCCTGGCGAGGCTGTGAGTGGGGAAAATTCTATGGTTTTCAATGACCTACAACTCAATCGCGAGGCCAAACAAGAAGCTCCTTACCGCACCCAACAGCAGATCCGCACCGAAGTTGAATACCAAAATTATTTTTCGCAACAGAATGCACAAATCGGCTCTTTTGAAACGATGTCTCAACTGGAACTCACACGTTCTCAGCGCGATTTAGCAGCACGTCAAAACAATAACACACAGCAAACACTGCAAGCCGATAAATCTCAACAAACCCAAGAACACGAAGTAGCTGTTCAGATTCGAGATGCAAATGCAGCGCTTCGTCAACAAGAGAACAGCGACAACATCAGTGCCTGGAAAGATGCCAAAGACTATCAAGATCAAACAACAGCAAAAGCTGCGGATAGCCGTCAAGAATACGAACTCAAAAGACTCAATGAGTTTCAAAACGGCTTAGATCTTCAAGCGCAGAAAGAGCCTGCGAAAGCTGAGCAAAACATGAATGAGCTCAATGCACGCCAACAAGAAGTTGCCTATACCAAGCAGCAAGAGCAAGAAATTGCTACCGTTGGTGGACAGGCACAATACGAGAAAATTCAGCAAACTGCAGCTTCTACAGTTCAATTGAAAACGACTCCTAATTATTTGCGTGATGAAAACGGAGTTTTGTTCGCAGTAAACACCATGACCGAAAAGACTTATCAAATCAAGAATAAAGAGGGTTATGTAACAAAAGTAATCATTCGAAGGGTTGTCGTTGATCCGAACGGTTACGGCGTTGTTTACGAGCAAACAACCGATGAAAATGGCAAAACTTATTTTACAAGAGACGGACAGGTGAGTACAGAATACGTTTGGTTCAATGATTCTACCGGTGCCAATGTTTTGAAAAAATAAGAAAAATGCAAGTACATTTTATTGCCATCGGGGGCAGCGCAATGCACAACCTCGCAATAGCACTTTCTAGAAAAGGATTTGAAGTCACAGGTTCAGATGACGAAATTTTTGAACCGTCGCTTACTCGCTTAAAAAAACAAGGTATTTTGCCCCTCGACCTCGGTTGGGATGCAGCGCGCATTCACAAGGGCCTTACTGCTGTTATTCTTGGCATGCACGCCAGAGCCGACAATCCTGAATTATTGGCCGCTAAAGAATTAGGAATTCCAATTTATAGTTATCCTGAATACCTCTACGAGCAAAGCAAAGACAAAATCAGAGTTGTGATTGGCGGTAGCCATGGCAAAACCACCATCACTTCTATGCTGTTGCATGCAGTGGCTAAAATCGGGCTAGATGTAGATTACATGGTTGGCGCCCAGCTTGATGGCTATGATTGCATGGTGAAACTCACGCAAGAAGCCAAGTTTATGGTTTTAGAAGGTGACGAATATCTAAGCTCACCCATAGACCGTCGTCCTAAATTTCATTTGTACAGACCACATATTGCATTGCTTTCAGGTATTGCCTGGGATCACATCAATGTATTTCCGACTTTTGAAAATTACGTCTCGCAGTTTGAGACCTTCGTTTCACTTATTGAGCCAAATGGGGCCTTGGTGTACAATCGAGAAGATACAGAAATTCAGCGTCTTGCTGAAAACGCTTCAAATATTTCATTGTTGCCGTATCAGACGCCAGTATTTGAACCGAACGCAAACGGTACCTTATTGACATTTGAAGGGCAGCAATACCAGCTTCGCGTTTTTGGCGCACACAACCTTCAGAATTTAATGGGAGCTATGTATGTAGCAACCCAGATGGGTATTGATTCTTCCGCATTTCTAAATGCCATGTCTGATTTTACCGGAGCCGGAAAACGCTTGCAAAAGGTCGTTTCCGAAGGCAGTTTTGTGCTTTATAAAGATTTTGCGCATTCACCGTCCAAGCTCAAAGCAACTACAGCTGCTGTCAAACAACAATATCCCGATCGGGAGGTCATTGCATGCATGGAACTCCACACTTTTAGTTCTTTGCAAAAAGCTTTTTTACCGCAATATAGTGGGGCTATGGATGCCGCTGACCACGCACTCGTTTATTTCAGTCCAGAGGTAGTTGCACACAAAAAATTACCAGCTCTTGATCCAGAAGAAGTAAAAGAAGGTTTTGGTGGTGCCGTTCAGATTTGCACGCAAACACAAGATGTGTTGGCTTTTATTGAAGCGCAAGATTGGCACCAAAAAGTGCTGCTCATGATGTCAAGTGGTAACTTCGATGGAATTGACTACGACGCACTCGGGCAAAAGCTGTGCGCGTCTTTAAATGCGTAAATGCTAGTCTCTAAAGACTACCCGGCGGTAGATAACCGCGATCAGCAAACTGTTGAGTGTACCGTAAACCAAAAGTGCCAATAAGCTGACACTTAAAGTAAATTGTGGGTCGTACATCATGGCGGTGTTTTGACGCGCCATAGCTACAATTTCTGCATCGCTTTTGTTTTCTAGCGCGCTGTTGCCTTTGCGAATAGCAGCGATTTCTTCTGGACTATCCATTTTGCGTTCATACGCAGCTCTTTTGTGTTCATTGAATTCAGGATAGATGTCCTTGTAATAAAAAAACAAAAAGAAACTGACCAAAAGCGTGTAGGGGAGGCCAACGGTGAGGCCAGCTTTAATGTCGGTTAGGATGTTGCTCTCTTCGGTGTTGGTTCTTTTTTTGCGGTACATAAACAACGCTATAGCACCGGTCAAGAAAGCCATATTGAGCAAGACGAAAATTTGGATTTCATCTAAGCGCCAATTGAACAAGAAAGCAAGCATTTTAAGGGCAATCCAAAGACTGCTGAACACCAAGCCGTAAAGCCAACCTTTTTTCATTAGCTGTTCATTGAAACTAAAAACTCTTCGTTGGAGAGTGTGTTTTCCATGTGTGATTTCATGAATTCCATGGCCTCAACTGGGTTCATATCTGCAATAAACTTGCGAAGGAGCCAAACGCGTTGTAAGACGTCTTTACCCACTAGTAAGTCTTCGCGACGTGTTCCGGATGCCGTAATGTCAATGGCAGGATAAATGCGTCGGTTGGAAATTTTGCGGTCGAGTTGGAGTTCCATGTTGCCTGTTCCTTTGAACTCTTCAAAGATAACTTCATCCATTTTAGATCCTGTTTCAGTAAGCGCGGTAGCGAGAATAGAGAGTGAACCTCCGTTTTCGATTTTACGGGCAGAACCAAAGAATCTTTTTGGTTTGTGTAAGGCATTGGCATCGACACCACCAGAAAGCACCTTGCCTGAAGCAGGAGAAACGGTGTTGTAAGCACGCGCCAAACGCGTAATGGAATCCAGTAAGATACAGACATCGTGCCCGCATTCTACCATGCGTTTCGCTTTTTCAAGTACCATATTGGCCACTTTCACGTGGCGGTCTGCTGGTTCGTCAAAAGTCGAGGCAATGACTTCCGCTTTTACAGAACGCGCCATGTCTGTAACCTCTTCAGGTCGCTCATCTATGAGCAGTACAATCAGATAGGTTTCAGGATGGTTTGCGGCAATGGCATTGGCTACATCTTTTAGTAGCATAGTTTTACCCGTCTTAGGTTGAGCGACTATCATGCCACGTTGGCCTTTTCCGATGGGCGCAAAAAGATCCATGACTCTTGTGGAGAGTGTTTCTTGAGCGTGACCCGTGAGTTTGAATTTTTCAGAAGGGAAGAGCGGAGTAAGGTATTGAAAAGGGACGCGGTCTCGGATGTAAGAGGGGTCGCGGCCGTTGATAGATTCTACTTTAACAAGCGGAAAGAATTTTTCACCTTCTCTTGGTGGGCGTATGGTGCCTTTGACGGTGTCTCCGGTTTTAAGACCAAAGAGCTTGATTTGATTTTGAGAGACGTAGATGTCGTCTGGTGACGGCAAATAGTTGTAGTCCGAAGAACGCAAGAAGCCATAGCCATCTTGAATTACTTCTAAAACACCTTCTGCTGAAACGATGCCCACGAGGTCAAAGTGTTCTTCTTTGAGTACTTCTTCTTGATTGTCGTTGGGCTGGCGCTGCTGACGTTGATTTGGGTTTTGGTTCGGATTGCGGTTCTCGAATCGTTGGCCTTGTTGTTGGTTTTGGTGTTGATGTTGCGGCTTTCGTTGTTGACTTTGCCCTTCGGGCTGTTCTTGACTTTGCTCGTTGGTCTCTGGAGCAGTGCGCATTTGCTTCTTCTGAAAGCGTTCGCGTTTTTCTTCTTTGAGAACTGGTGTTTCCAAAACAGGTGCTTCTGTCTCAGTAGCTGGCGTTTCATCACTCACCATAATTCTCGGCTTGCGACCGCGTTTGCGCACCTCTGGTTGAGCGTCTGTTGTTGAAGGTTCTGCTGCTTCAGTTACAGGAGCTGCGTTTTCAACAGGAGCTGGGCTGTTTTTACCTGTAATTGCGGCAATAAGTTCGTTTTTCTTGAGACTGCCAGCATCAATGCCAAGGCTTTGTGCAATAACGCGTAGGTCCGAGATTTTTTTACTCTCTAAGGTCTTTAAATCCATCAATGGTATGTTATAAGCTGAATTTGGAGCTGGCCCTGAATTGGGCGATTGGAAATTCGTTGCAAGTTTAAGTAAAAAAACGCGAAAAAGAATGCGATTTGCTAAAAACTATGTTTTGCGTTTTTGTTTTTTGGCAGCAGGAAACAATATATTGTTCAAAATGAGGCGGTAACCTGGTGAGTTGGGGTGCAAATTGAGGTCTGTTGGAGGGTCGCCAACAAGATGTTGGTAGTCTTCGGGGTCGTGTCCTCCGTAGAAAGTCCAGGTACCTTGACCAAATTCGCCATGAACGTATTTGGCGGTGTTGGCGGCTTTGTTTTCACCCAAAATAAGCACGTTTGACTTAATGAATTCTTTGTGGAAGTCAGTGGTTTGGCCTAAAAACCCATTGATGACGTCGACATGACACTGCGTGAGCATGGTTGGAACGACATCCCATTTGGCTGAGAAATCAAAGAGCGTAAATTGATCGGTTTTTTCGGTGATTTGGCGTTGGGTGCGTAAATCAGTACCATCGATGTCGCTGTATTCATAGACCATCGGGTCTTTGATAATGTGAAAATCTTCAAAAGCAAAGGTTTGACCGAAATCTAGTTTGCTTTGGGCATTGGGGTCGGAGGGGGTGCCATCAAAGACCGCCTCTTGGATGTCCACGTTTTGTGCAGCTAGTGCAATGTCGAAGGAATCGGTGCCGGAACACATGGTAAATAAGAAGCCTCCTCCAATGACAAAATTTCGGATGTTTAAGGCAACAGCACGTTTGAGGGCCGCCGTTGAGGCAAATCCTAATTTGGCCGCAGCAGCTTCAGATCGTTGTACTTCTTGCTGGTACCAACTCTGCATGCGCGCCGAGCTGTAGAATTTACCGTATTGTCCGGTGAAGTCTTCGTGGTGGAGGTGCAGCCAGTCGTATTTAGGCAAAATGCCATTGACTATTGCGGAGTCGTAGATTTTGTCGTATTTGATTTCGGCGTAGGTGAGTACAAGCGTAACGGCGTCATCCCAGGGAAGTTTGTTGGGAGGGGTGTAAACGGCAATTTTTGGAGCTTTTTCTAATTGTACCACTTCCATATTGACCTCAGGATTGGCAATTTCGCTTTTGATTTGATTGACCTGTCCATCAGCTAAAATTTGGTAGCTGATGTTGCGCAGTAATAACTCTTCTTCGATGCGTTGCAAGTGCGGAATTAGGAAGCTGCCGCCACGGTAATTGAGCAACCACTCAATGGTAATTTGGTTTTCGAGGGTCCAGTAGGCCAAACCGTAGGCTTTCAGGTGGTCGCGTTGGGAGTCGTCCATTGGCACTAGTATTTGACTAGACCAACTCTGAAAACTGATACAAAAGGCGAAAAAGCTGAAAAGAAGGCTAGAACGGATCTTCATCGGAGTTGTCTTTGCTGAAAATGTCTTCGCTGCCGTCATCCATTTTACTTTTGATGGTGTAGGTCGAAAATTCTTGGTTGAATTGATTGAGCCCTGCATTGTTTGTGCCGGGAAGATCCAATGCTTCTACTTCGTCGAGGTTTTCAAAACGTGCAAATTCTGGCACAAAACGCAGCCTGACATTTTTGAGGGCGCCATTACGGTGCTTGGCAATGATGATTTCGCCCATACCTAATGTGGAGTTTCCGTCGGCATCTTGGGTGAGGTCGTAGTATTCTGGGCGGTAAATAAAAGAAACGATATCTGCATCTTGCTCAATGGCCCCAGATTCACGTAAGTCGGAAAGCATTGGTCGTTTGTCTCCGCCTCTTGTTTCTACCGAACGGCTCAACTGAGAAAGTGCAATAATAGGAACATTGAGCTCTTTGGCAATTTCTTTAATTGAGCGTGAAATGGTCGAGATTTCTTGCTCGCGGTTACCACCACTTTTTGAATCTTTAGCACTCATCAATTGGAGGTAGTCAATGATGATAAGGTCGATGTTGTGTTGTGCTTTCAAACGGCGACATTTAGCCCTGAAATCAAAGATATTGATACCAGGAGTGTCGTCTATAAAAATTGGTGCCTCGGCTAATTTGCCAATGCGGCTGTGAAGTTGTTGGAATTCGTGTTCCTTGAGGTCGCCTTTACGCAGTTTTTCCGCAGAGAGCCGAGATTCACTCGCTATAAGACGCTTGACCAACTGCACTGAGGACATCTCGAGTGAGAATACCGCAACGCCTCTGCCGTAATCTACGGCTGTATTGCGCGCCATGGAAAGTACAAATGCAGTTTTACCCATACCCGGGCGTGCTGCAAGTACAATCATGTCTGAGCGCTGCCAACCCGATGTTACTTTATCGAGGTCGTGGAAGCCGGTCGGGATGCCCGAAACACCATCGGTGTTTTTGGAAGCAAGTTCGATCTCGTGGATGGCTTCTTGTACAATATATGACATCGAGCCAACTTGCTTAGACATGTTGTTTTCAGCAATACTGAAGAGGTCTGATTCGGCATCGTTGAGCAGGTCAAAGACGTCTCGGGTGTCGTCGTAGGCATCGCGGATGATCTTCGAACTGACGTTAATGAGTTCTCTTTTGATGAATTTCTCTGCAAGAATACGTGCATGGTGTTGTACGTGGGCCGCGCTTGCTACCCTTGTAGTGAGTGAGCTCACGTAGCCTGCACCTCCTGCAAGTTCGAGTTCGCCGCTTTTTTGCAAATGGGACGTAACCGTAACGAGGTCGATAGGGTTGGTTGCTGCAAAAAGTCCGCGAATGGCTTTGAAAATGTATTGGTGACGCGGGTCGTAGAATGTTTTTTCTGAAAGGATGTCGATGGTGTCGTTGATGGCTTTGCTCTCGAGCATCATTGCGCCTAGTACAACTTGTTCGATATCAATTGCTTGAGGTGGTATACGACCGATTTCTCCAAACGCTTGAGCTTGGTTTTTGATGCGTGCAATTGGTTTGCGGTTGTTGTCAGGTGCGTCCATTGAACAAATATAGGCAAAGGCTACTTGACAACGAAAAACTACAGGCCCTTAGTTATAAAAAAGTTGTGAAGGAGGGTTATCAACAATTGTTAAAATCAACAAAGCTCTTTGCGCGCTTTGGCTGTGCCAATTGCCACGGTAATGAAGTCTTTGTCGCGTTTGGGCGAACGAGCAGGTGAGTATTCCCGCCCATAAAAAATGATTTGGAGGTGGAGTTTGTTCCAGGTGTGCTCTGCAAAAAGACTTTTGGCATCGCGTTCGGTTTGTTCGACGTTCTTTCCGCTTGTCAGACCCCAGCGCGTCAGCAAACGATGGATATGCGTGTCGACCGGGAAGGCCGCAAACCCAAAAGCTTGCGACATGACTACCGATGCTGTTTTGTGCCCAACACCAGGTAGGGCTTCTAGCGCTTCATAACTTTTTGGAACCTCACCTTGATATTTATCGACCAGTATTTTAGAAAGTATGGAGATTGCAGCTGCTTTTTTAGGAGAGAGTCCGCAAGGCCTGATGATGGATTGAATGCGCTCCACAGGTTGCTGCGCCATGTCGAAGGGGTTGTCGGCAAGAGCAAATAAGTGAGGCGTTACGGTATTGACGCGTGCATCGGTACATTGTGCTGAAAGTAAGACTGCAATCAATAGGGTGTATGGATCTTTGTGGTCGAGCGGAATGGGTGTTTCTGGATAAAGTGTTTCTAGTGCTTCGACAACAAATTTTGCTTTTTCTTTTTTGGTACTCATAATTGGCCTAAAGTCAAGAGATGAAGGTAGCGGTTTTCAGTGAACAAAAACCATAACATAACCGCAAAAATAGCATAGCGAGACACAAAAGATCCCGCTACAAAAATAATATCGGCACTCGCAAAATGCCAGCTTAGAAAAGGGATCAGAAAGAGTAAACTTACCCAAATTTGTGCCCAATAAAAACTGAAATGGATTGGCGTACTGTACTCGTAGAGGCCAGCATTGAAATGCAAGGCTTTGACTTGGTGCAGCCAAGGTGTTTGGATGGTACTTAAACCCTGAACCTGTGGTAAATTTTGGCTGAGGTAGTCACTGACCCAAAAAGCGCGACCGTCCTTACTTTTGAATAGTTGTACCAAATGATTGTCTACACTGCCATATGTGTGAATTCCGTAAGCCTGAGCTTGGATGGGTTCTTGTTTGGAAGGCAAGAAGTAGTCTAGCCAAACCACAAAAAAGAGGAACAGACCCAAGTACGCAACAGTTTGGTGCCAAAGTCTGATTTTCCCGCTTTGCAGTTGTTGAAGGTAGTTTATTTTGTAGGCTTCTTCCTTGAGTTTTTGTTGGCGGAGCTTTTCGCGGGCAGCCGCTCTTTGTTGCTTGTAGGCCTCGAGGTCTTGGTCGTATTGTTGTTGGGTGGCGCGGTATTTTTGTTCTACTGCATCGGGTTGAAGCTCAGCTTCGCCATTGATGATTTGTTCGTAGGCGGCTTGTATTTCAATGAATTTGGCGGCAGCTGCTTGATTCGGGTTTTTGTCTGGGTGGTATTTTTTCACCAAAGTGCGGTAAGCCTTTCTGATGGCCTCAGGGCTAGCATTGGGCTCAACGCCAAGTATTTTATATGGATTTCCAGTCGGCATTACTCAAAGATTGAAGGATTTCTTTGCGTTGAATTTTGTGGGTGTTGGTGCGCTTGAAAACCTGTATACAGGCATATTTTTTGGGGATTTCTGCGCTAGAGAGTCCAAGACCGTCAAAATGAAGGTAGTCTTTTGCAACTTCGCCTTCAAAAATAATTCCGACTACTTGTCCCCATTTTTCATCGGGAATGCCTATTGTAAAGAAGGGGTTTTGAAAGTGACCAGCCAATTTTTGTTCGAGGAGTTCAGGAATGATTTTGAATCCGCCGGAGTTAATGGCGTTGTCGGCTCTGCCTAGCCAAGTGAAGGAGGTGACACTGTGTAAGGTAACGAGGTCTTTGGTGTATAATGCTTGAAATTGCATTTGTGGGTAGTGGATCACTAAGCAGTCATTTTTTGTTGAAAATTGAATGCCAGGCAGGGCGCTATAATGCGGAACTTCTGTGGGGCTAATTTGTTGGAGGGCCACATGAGAAAGCGTTTCGGTCATGCCGTAGCTTTGCCAAACATGAAGCCCAGCCGCACGACACGCCGCTTTGAGCTCGGGTGTGAGCTCGCCGCCACCAACTAAAATTTTTTGGATGCGCTTGAGCTGCTCGAGGTCGTGTAATAGACTTTGTTGCAACTGTGTGGGAACCATTGCAATGAAATTGACAGCTTGTTCGAGGTACTGAAGTGGCCTAGAGCTTGGTTGTTGTAGGATCAATTCGAAAGTGCCAACTAGAGAACGCGCCATGAGCATTTTTGCACCAACACTGTTGGTAGGCAAACAAAGGAGCGCTTTTGTTTGTGTATTTAGCTCTAATGCCGCAATACTTGCCTTTGCAGAATGCAGCATTTGCCTGTGGCTAAATCTGAAAATCTGAGGTGTGCCAGTGGTGCCGGAACTCTGTATTTCAAAGTTGGCTTGCGCTTCCCAGAGCTGCAAAAATTGTTGTGCTTCTTTTTCAAGAATAGGATTGGGGGCTGCAAATTTCCAGTTGGCCAGCATCAGTAATCGATATCGAGATTGAAACGATTTTTAAGCGTGTGGAGGTTTGGGTTTTTGCGTGCCAGTGCAGCAAATTTGTCTTTGCCTGTCAGGAATTTGACTTCTTCTTCATCGGCGGCAGCTTGCACCAACACTATATCTAGGTAGTAGTTACCCAATTGCTTGCGCATGAATTCTTTAAAGGTAAGCAGATGGGTTTGGATGTAATTTTGTTGAACGAGGTTGTCTACGGTTAGTTCGAGCGTTTCTTCGCCTCTCAAGACAGGGTCGCGTTTGATGAGGGCATTATAAAAAGTTTCCATGCCGTCTTCTTTGACTTGAAAAGCGAATTGTTTCCAGTACATTTTGACGTGGTCGAGATGAAAACCTTCGCGTGGGAGGTCTTCCTGGCGGACTTGTTGGTTGCTTTCTTTGTCTTTTTCGAGGGTTTCCCGAATAGAGATCATGTTCGCTTTCACGTTGCCTTGCGGCTTACTCAACTGAACAGCGGGTTCTTTTATGGGTAGAGAAGGCGGAGTAGCTGTGGTGCTGGAAGTGGTTGTAGGACTCGTCGAAGGAGCGGTGTTGCTTTTGGCTTTTCGCAGTGATTGTTTGGGCGAAGGAAGGATGTCTATGCGCTCAGTTAGCCCTTTTTTTTTTCTTGCTCTTGCTTGAGAGAGCAGAGCTGCATGAGAGCTACTTCAATAAGAAGCCGCTGGTTCTTAGAAGCTTTGTAGTCGACGTCTGTTTTGGAGAGTACCTGAAGGCCTCTGAGAAGTCTTTGGGCTTCAATTTCTGTTGCTTGCTGAACAAAGCGTTGCTTAATGGAATCTGGGGTTTCGAGTAAACTTGCGGTTCTGGGGTCTTTGCAAACGAGAATGTTGCGCAAGTGTTCGGCAAGCCCTACAACAAAATGGTGGCCATCAAAGCCCTTTTCGTAGATATCGTTAAGAATGAGAAGGGCCGAAGAAATGTCTTCTTTTTCTGCGGCGTCGATGACTTTGAAATAGTATTCGTAGTCTAGGATGTGTAGATTTTCAAGGACATCTTTGTAGGTGAGCGTGTTGCCGGCAAAGGTAACGAGCTGATCAAAGATAGAAAGGGCGTCGCGCAGTGCGCCATCGGCTTTCATGGCTATTTGGTGCAGGGCTTCTGGGTCGGCAGAAACGCCTTCTTTAGTAGCGATGGTACTGAGGTGATCGGCGATATCCTTGACACGGATTCTCTGGAAATCAAAAATTTGACATCTGGAGAGAATGGTGGGGATAATTTTGTGCTTTTCGGTGGTTGCTAAAATGAAAATAGCATGCTTTGGTGGCTCTTCTAGTGTTTTGAGAAACGCATTGAAAGCCGAGGTAGAGAGCATGTGAACCTCGTCGATGATATAGACTTTGTGGCTGCCTAACTGCGGAGCAATGCGCACTTGGTCTATGAGGTTGCGGATGTCGTCAACGGAGTTGTTGGAGGCGGCATCTAGCTCATAAATGTTGAGGGAGTTTCCGGTGTGGAAGGAAAGGCAGGAATCGCATTGGTCACAGGCTTCAATTTCTGAAGTAGGGTTGAAGCAATTGATGGTTTTGGCCAGGATACGCGCCGTGGTGGTTTTGCCTACACCCCTTGAGCCACAAAATAAAAATGCTTGAGCAAGGTGTTCGTTTTTAATGGCGTTTTTGAGCGTATTGGTAATGGATTGCTGCCCCACAACCGTGTCAAAGGT
>JACCDV011283751.1_pt1 | contig 27836 bp, 13 predicted proteins | sample 7446131 | NCBI WGS metagenome assembly JACCDV01 (sample SAMN15323448, study PRJNA562643) | freshwater metagenome | isolation source: river surface water | place: USA:Blue River Watershed | collected 2017-08-17 | reverse complement strand
GATATCCAATCATAATTGTAGCAGTGTTATTATTGATTCAATGTAGTCGCAATACTCCAATGAAAAAATCTGACAAGTTTTTACTGTCAGAAACCTTTTTATTCAAGGATACGCAGTATTTCAAATCGAATTTGGGCGATACAATAAATCTGGTTCATGATTCAGACCATTTTAAGCAAGATTATAAGGGATATTTTGGTGGCAAAGGTTGCTATCTTGAGAGTGCTGATTACTTTTATTCAGTGTATCGTGGAAATGAAAAAATCGACCAACTTAGAATTGGTTTTTTTTCGCAGTATTCGGAATCACTTGAACAGGGTGGTAGTTTAAGATTTGATTTTGTAAATTATTGTTTTGAAATTCCTGAATTTAACGGGTTTTCGGATGCATCATGGAATATAAAGTCTCGGAATGATACTACTTGGTTAAAGGGGTTTGAATATAACACAATAGATCATGTAAGTAGGATTATTAAGTCTGATACCAAAGCCTGGCCATTTGTGGTGAAAATGAAATCGGGGATCATTGAATTTAAAATTAATGACGTGATTTACAGCAGAATTTATCCGCAAAATTGAAGCGCGTTAATTGTTGATTTTTCGCGAAACTATTTAATCAAGAATATTTCTAACCGAATTTGAGTTAAAAATCTTCCGAAATGTTGGGTGTGAAGCCGGAGTTCCAGCCGTTGTCTTCGGTGAAAGGACTGTTGTTGTTCATTTTACTTTGAACTGTGACACTCTGGGGTTGGTAGAAATTGAAATCGCCACCCTTGTTTTCCAGCATCATGCGGTCTTGGGGGTCCAAATCAACGAACTTAGAAAACTGTCCAACAAACTTCGCGAAGGCAGAACCTGTTTCGCCATGACGGTTTTTACCGATGATGATCTCCGTGAGGCCGGTGATTTCGCTACCCGGACTGGCTTCGGCCTGTTGACCAGGTTCGTTCATGCCCATCTTTTGGTAGTACTCGTCGCGGTACAAGAACATAACCATATCGGCATCCTGTTCAATAGAACCCGATTCACGCAAATCTGAGAGTTGGGGACGTTTGTTGCTCCGTTTTTCAACTTCACGACTCAACTGCGCCAAGGCAATAACAGGTATCGCCAGTTCTTTGGCCAAACCTTTCAATGCCCGCGAAATGAAGGCAATTTCTTGTTCACGGTTACCCTGGCCTTTGGTCTCATGTCGCAACAATTGCAAATAATCCACCACAACAAGGTCCAGTCCGCTCTGGGAGTGGATTCTCCGACATTTCGCGGTCAGGTCAAATATGCTCAACTGCGGGGTGTCGTCAATGTATATTCCGGCATTGGACAGGTGTACGGTTTTGTCGTGCAGACGCTGCCATTCTTGCTCTGTCAGGTTGCTTTTTTTGATTTTGTCCGATTCGATTTCTGCTTCGCCACTGATCAAGCGATTCACGAGCTGTACATCGGCCATCTCTAACGAGAAAATCATCGCTTTTTTGCCAAAATCCAAGGCGGCATTGCGCATCAAACTCAGTGCAAACGCCGTTTTACCCATCGCGGGGCGGGCTGCTAAAATGATCAAATCAGAAGGTTGCCATCCGGAGGTGATTCGGTCCAAGTCGCTGAAGCCAGTGGCCACACCGGTGATGCCTGAATTGTCGGTGGATTGGCGCAATTCCAATTCTTTCAACGCCTGTTGAACCAGGGCATTGATGTCGCGGAAGCTCCGTTTCAGTCCGGCGTTTTTGATTTCGTATAATTTTCGCTCGCACTCATCCAACATTTGGAAGGAGTCTAGGGTATCGTCATAGGCGTCCATGGCAATTTCTCCTGAAACGCGGATGAGTTCGCGCTGAACAAATTTTTGTGTCAGGATACGGGCATGGTAATCAAGGTTTGCAGCCGATGAAACTTTGCTTGTAAGGGTAGCCAAATAATAGGCCCCACCGATGATATCGAGGTCGCCGTTGTTTCGCAATTCGTTCGCAACAGTCAACAAATCCACTGCGCCGCCATCCGAATACAACTTCTTGATAACGCCGTAAATTTTGCCATTTTCAGGGGCATAAAAGTGGGCTTCGGTGAGAATTTCAATGGCAGAGTGGATCTTGTCGCGCTCTAGCATCATCGCCCCAAGGACGGCTTCTTCCAACTCACGCGCATTTGGTGGCATGCGACCGCTGGCATCGGGACCGATGATTTTGGGCACTGGGCTTTTCTTGCGTGTGGTTTTGTAGTTGGAGTTCTCGTCCATAGGACCTACAAAGTAAAATCAAATCGACAAAGTTTTATCAAATTGCCGTCACAAAACTTGTGAACATTTTCGGGGTTGGTTGGACTGCCATTGGGCGTCAAAATGACAGTAAATTCATGTCCAACAAAATGGGTACAATATATGTTATATCCAAGAAAACATACAGTGTTTGGGCTTGTTCGTTTTTGGTAATTGAAATGCCATTTCGAGCCCATACATTTGTAATTAAGCAGAGCAAAAATGGAAGCAAAATTTTCTCAAAGGGTTAAGGAGGTGATTCAGTACAGTCGCGAAGAAGCCATTCGCCTGGGGCACGACTACATTGGTTGTGAGCATTTGTTGTTGGGGATCATTCGCGAAGGTGAAGGCAAAGCCATACAAACGATTAAGTTGTTGGATATTGATGCCTTGCGCTTGAAAAAGAGCATTGAGGATGCCATCCGAACCACAGCCACAAAAACCGCAAATTTGGGGAACATTCCATTGACCAAGCAAGCGGAGAAGGCATTGAAAATTACCTATCTCGAGGCCAAAATCTTCAAGACCGATTTGATCGGTACGGAGCATTTGTTGCTGTCGGTTCTGCGCGATGAAGACAATGTGGCCTCCAAGATTTTGAATCAATATGGGGTGAACTACGATGTGTTCAAATCGGCGTTGGAAGAGGGGGTTGATAATCCTCAAATTCGCAGTGAATCGTCGAGTGAAGAAAATGACACGCCAGAAGATTTTTATCGCGAGGAACAGAAGGCGGCTGAAGCACGCAAAGGCGGAAAGTCAAAAACGAAAACCCCTGTGCTCGACAATTTTGGTCGCGATTTAACCAAAGCGGCGGAAGAAGGCAAGTTGGATCCGATTGTGGGTCGTGAAAAAGAGATAGAGCGTGTGAGTCAGGTGTTGAGTCGCCGCAAAAAGAACAATCCCGTACTGATTGGCGAGCCCGGCGTGGGTAAAACTGCTATTGCTGAGGGATTGGCGTTGCGCATCATTCAGCGAAAAGTGAGCCGTGTGTTGTTCAACAAACGCGTGGTGAGTTTGGATATCGCGTCGATGGTGGCCGGTACAAAGTATCGCGGTCAGTTTGAAGAGCGTATGAAGGCGTTGATGATGGAGTTGGAGAAGGCCGATGATGTGATTTTGTTTATCGATGAAATCCACACCATTGTGGGTGCCGGCGGTGCCAGCGGTTCATTGGATGCTTCGAACATGTTTAAGCCCGCATTGGCAAGGGGAGAAATCCAGTGCATCGGTGCCACCACATTGGATGAATACCGTCAGTACATTGAGAAAGATGGTGCTTTGGAACGTCGATTCCAGATGGTATTGATCGAGCCCGCATCGGCAGAAGAAACCGTGGAAATACTCCACAATATTTGCAACAAATACGAAGAGCATCACAGTGTGAAATACACGCCAGAGGCCATCAAGGCATGTGTGGATTTGAGTGTGCGTTATATGAGTGATCGCCATCTGCCCGATAAAGCCATTGATATTTTGGATGAGGCGGGAGCAAGGGTGCACATCAGCAATATCAATGTGCCCAATGAAATTTTGGAGTTGGAATCACAGATTGAAGGCATCAAGGTGGAAAAGAACAAGGTGGTGAAGAGTCAGAATTTTGAGGAAGCGGCCAAATTGCGCGATACCGAAAAACGCTTGTTGGAGGACCTAGAAACTGCCAAAGCGCGTTGGGAAGCTCAAACCGCCACAGAGAAATTCATGGTTACGGAAGATGATATCGCAGCCGTGATTTCCATGATTACAGGTATTCCAGTGAAGCGCATGGCAGAGGATGAATCGCGCCGTTTGTTGACCATGGCCGATACGTTGCGGAAGCGGGTGGTTGGACAAGATAAAGCCATCGAAAAGTTAACCAAAACCATTCAGCGCACGCGCGCCGGCTTCAAAGAGCCCAATAGGCCCATCGGTTCGTTTATCTTCTTGGGTCCTACCGGTGTAGGAAAAACCGAGCTCGCCAAGGCATTGAGCGAGTTCTTGTTTGATGCAGACGATGCCATGATTCGCATCGATATGAGTGAATTCATGGAGAAGTTCGCCGTAAGTCGATTGGTTGGAGCGCCTCCGGGTTATGTGGGTTACGAAGAAGGGGGTATGTTGACAGAAAAAGTGCGTCGCAAACCCTATTCAGTGATTCTGTTCGATGAGGTAGAAAAAGCACACCCTGATGTATTCAACTTGTTGTTGCAGGTGTTGGATGAAGGACAGATGACGGATTCTATGGGTCGTAAGATCGATTTCAGGAATACGGTGATCATCATGACTTCGAACATTGGATCTAGACAGTTGAAAGAGTTTGGAACCGGTGTAGGATTTGGTACTCAGACCAAGGAGGTGAACAAGGAGCGCGACAGTAAGCAAGTGATTGAGGCGCAATTGCGCAAGTTCTTCTCTCCGGAGTTCTTGAACCGTATCGATGATGTGATCGTCTTCAATTCTTTGGAAAAAGAGGAAATTATCAAGATTTTGGATGTGCGCATGGCGAAAATGTTGAAGCGCATTGGCGAAATTGGTTACCGAGTAAGTTTGAGCGATGGGGCGAAGGTGTTTCTGGCCGATAAAGGATTTGATGCTGATTTCGGTGCAAGGCCTCTGCAGAGAGCGCTACAGAAATTCTTGGAAGAGCCATTGGCCGAGCAGGTGTTACAAGGCAATTTGAAGGAGGGCGATGAACTGTTGGTAGATCATGCGGAAGGTGCAGAAGAATTGAATTTTACCCCTGTGAAAGCATTGCCTGTTGCCGACGAAGCCACTGCAGAGATCAAAGCCTTGGATGCGCCTAAAAAGCCCAGAGCGACAAAAGCGAAATCCGACAAAAAATCGGAGGAATAAGCCAATTAGAAAAAACGACGAATGTCCATAAAGCGCAATCGGTAATACTGAGCGCTGAGGACATCGTAACGAATACCGCCGCTGGTGGCGGAGTGGATGAAATATATTTCAGTGGGTGTTACTTCAGTGATAATGCCCACATGTCCCATGACGCGTCTGCTTGTACTGTGTCCTTTGAAACAAATGACATCGCCCGGTCTGGCATGTGCGATGGGTACGTGAACGCCGGCATTGTGGAACAGGGATGAACTGGCGGGTGTTCTGATGCCCAAGGTGGTATTGTAGCAATAGCCCACGAAGCCACTGCAGTCGAATCCAGCGGGTGTTTTGCCACCGCCACGGTAGTGTGTGCCCAAATGCTTGCCTGCCTCTTTCAATAGCGCGTTGATGGCCACCAAATCGGTGGTTTCATCACCTACCAACGAGTCGGTTTGTGCCGACAAGAAATTGACAGTGAGCAAGATGAATGAAAGTAGGAGTTTTTTAATCACGGTGTTGTTTATGGCAGATAGGTGAGCATCTTTTTGTATCGCTCGGTATAGGTTTGTCCGACTTTCGCCCCTTTTTCGCTCCAGCGTTTTTTCATGTTTGCCACGCGGTTGCCTGGATCAGGGTGGGTGCTGAGGAATTCGGGGATATTGACTTGATTTTTCTCCTTTTGCATTTTTTCAAAAAATCCGGCAGCGCCTACGGGGTTGTAACTGGTTTGATACAGCCAATCCACAGAGCAATTGTCGGCCTCGGTTTCAGCTTCTCTACCGAAACTCAACTGCGCTAAGCCTGTAGCAACTTGAAGTAATTGGGCTTTGCTGTTGCCGAAAATGAGTTCAAGCAATAGGTTGGCGCCAAACTCGCGGGTCAGGGCATCGGTGGAATGGCGTTTTTCTGCATGGGCCATTTCATGTCCCATCACTCCAGCCAACTGGTCTTCACTTTCGAGGTATTTCATGAGGCCTGTGTACACATAAATATAGCCACCTGGGGTACAGAAGGCGTTTTGAATGGTATCGTTCTTGATGATGCGAACTTTCCAGGGAAAGTCGTTTTTGTGCACCAACAAATTGGTTTTCAAAATGGAGTCGCGGATGCCGTAAATGTAATTGTAGAGCACGGTATTCTTGGATGAATCGAGGACCACGGCTGCGGTGCCACTTTCAAAACTGCTAGAAACTTGTTGTCCCAGCGCTACATCTTGCTCAACGGGAAAAATGTTTACTTTACCGAGCCAATTGGAGCATCCTGCGATGGTCAAAAGGCCCAAAATAACTACGGCAATAACGGAATAACGGTAATTCATGGTGTTCTTGGGTATCCGCCAAGAGCCAAAAATGATGCCAAAAATGGGTGGCCTCGGCCACTGCTCATAAATCAATTAGAAAGGATAGCCAATTCCGATCGAGATGGCGGTTTCGTCGAGCAGGTATTTGCCCACAGTTCCAGAGACTTGTTTGGACATGACCCATCGTTGATCGCTGGCTTTGCTTGGGTCGCGGATGGGCAAGCCCCAGTCTACGCGAAACAGGAAAACGCTTAAATCGAAACGAAAACCAATGCCTGTATTCACGGCCACTTCGGATAAAAAGGTATTTCGATTGATTACGCCGTAACCGGTTGAAGAGCCGGCGCTGCTGAGGTTCCAAATGTTTCCGGCATCCAAAAACAGAGCGCTTTCAATGAATTTTTTGATCAATGTAAAGCGATATTCTAGGTTGGCCTCAATCAAGAATTCTCCTGATCGGTCAATGATTGAACCTGAGCTTTTTGGGGTGTTTCCCGGACCGATACCCCGAGGTCGCCAGCCGCGCAAGCTGTTGCTACCTCCAATGAAATATCGCTTATCGTAGGGAATTACGTTGCTGTTCCAGTAAGGCAATGCCATCCCCAAATTGGCACGAAAGGCAATACTGTTGAGTTCGTCGATGTTTTGGTGAATGCGAATTTCCGACTCGATTTTGGCGTATTGGAAGTAATTCACGCCCAAGAATTGGTAGGAGCTATCGGGGTTGTAGTTGGGCTCGAACAGGTATCGCGCCAAGCGGTGCCAGTTGCCAGAGGTTTCGAAACCCACCCTGCCAAAGAAATAGGTTTGTCCGGGTTTGTGGCGGTTGTTGGTGTAAATCGCACCCAATTTGGCGGCGGTGATAAATTGGTCGGTGAACACGCGTTTCACAAAATCTTGGTCGAGCTGTGGCAACCTTGGCAAAAACGACGGATCGATTTCGTTGCGGTTAAAACTCAGTTCGATGGGCGTATAATACCAACTGAAATTGGGACGGATGAATTGCAGCGAAACAGAGGCGGGGAGGGAACTGCGTTGGAAGTTGGGGTTTTTTTCGGCCTGATAGCTCAATGAGAAGACCGTATTTTTTCGTTGATAGGGGTTTTTGAGGTTGAATTTTTCCAGGATGGTGAAGTTGGGAAGGGAGAGGGTCATGTTGAAACCCTGCTGCAAACCGTATTGGAAATTGCCCAAATCGCCGCGTTTGAAAATCGCTTCGTAAGATGTGATGGAACTGATTTTAAGGTTTTCGCCATTGCCAAGTGCGTTTCGGTTGTTGAACGACATGATGCCGGCCAGGCCAAACGATCGTTGGCTTTGTGTTTGGAAGTTTGTGCCCGAGCTACCTTGGGGTGAATACAGTGCTTGCGGCTCAATTTGGGTGTAGATACGGGGAACGGCCTTGGCGGTAATTCGAGTGATAATCAAGCCGTTGGCGGAGTCCACTTCTTGTCGGAGATCCACATACGAAAACAGCGCCATATCGATCAATCCTACGTAGGTTTGGTTGGTAACCGATTGCGAGAACCATCGTCCAGAATCGATCAAAATCACTTTTTCCATGACCTGCGCTTTGATGGGATAGTGGTTCAAGGTGAGGTGTTTTCCGCGATGATCGTATTGTTGTGGGTATGTGTTGCTCTGGTAAATATCTGAGCAGAGCAGGGTGAAGTAGGTAGGTCCGAAGCGATAGCGTTTGAACTTTTGCTTGGCATTGGGGTTGTCTAGCTTCAAGAAAACGGCGCCTTCTTTTTTGTTTTGTAGCGTATCGATTTCATAGCGAAACAAATCGGGTTGGGCTTCGAAATATCCACGGTCGCGGAGTTCAAGGGTGAGTTCTTCTTTGGCGGCGTTGAGGTCGTTCAGGTTGATGGGCCACCACAACCGATAGGCGATATTTTGGGCGACGAGACTATCGATGAGGGGTTTTAGGGCGGTATCGGCGGGCTGTCGGAAGAACGAATTCAAGCGATAGGCGGTGCCGGGTTGCACATGGTATATGACTTGGGCTTTACGGGGTCCGAGTACAGTTTGATAGGTGACTTGGGCATCGAAATAGCCGAGATTGAACAGGTGGTTGGAGATGTTTTCGGCCGAAAGTTGGGCCATGGCGGTATCGAGGAGCACAGGGGGCTCGCCAAATTGCTTACGCAGGGTTCTTCGCCATCCCACAGAATCGGAGCGTTCGGGATTTTTTTCGTTGGTTCCCAGGGTATAGGCCCACAAAAAAACGGGGAGTTTGTTGAACAATACGCGTTTGTTGGGGCGATGGAGGATTTGGGCTTTGACATCGGCGCCGGGGGCAGATTTTTTCGGCATCGACACCAAATTCTTTTTGAGCAAATATTTGCCATCGGGGATGCTTTTTTTCACGCCACAGGCACTGATGACGGCGGTGACCATCAGGATCCATAGGTACTTCCGCAGAAAACCGTGATATTTGCTTTTCGAATATGCCATCTATCGCTCAAATCAAGCACATCGCTTCGTTGCGCCTGCCCAAGTTTAGGCAAAAATATGGCCAATTCATGGTGGAGGGCCGCAAAGCGGTGGAGGAAGTATTCCACAGTGGCTGGTCGGTGGAGGCAATTTGGGCCACTACAGCGTTTGCAGAGCGATACGCACCGGCTTATCCTTTCGAGATAATGACCGAGGAGGAGAACAAAAAGTGTACTGCTTTCGACACAGCCCCTGGCGTTATGGCCTTGGTGCAACTGCCTAAAAATAAGCCCTTTGATGTTGATATGCCATTTGTGTTGGCCTTAGACGGGATCAATGATCCGGGTAATATGGGCACGATCATTCGCCTAGCAGATTGGTTTGGCTTGTCGCAAATTGTGGCATCGCCGGATAGTGTAGATGCGTTTAATCCCAAGTGTTTGGCGGCTACGATGGGTTCGTTTTTGCGGGTGCAAGTGGTGTACGCTGATTTGCAATCGGTGGCGAAGGACAGAACGGTCTACGGTGCTTATTTGGAAGGCGAAACGGTACACGGATTGCAACCCGCGCCGAATAGCATGTTGATGATTGGTTCTGAATCGCATGGCATCCGTGAGTCAGCGGCGGCCTTGGTGACCCATCCCATTACCATTCCCGGCAAAGGAAAGGCCGAGTCGCTCAACGCGGGCATGGCAACGGCGATTCTGCTCGACAACCTATTGCGGTAGTTAGGGTTTGCGCCGATTGTGCATATCTACCCCTGTAAATTTTGTATATTTGTCATTGTCCCTTTTGGGCGATGTTGTTATGCAGTCAGGGATCCGACAGAAACTCAATGAATTCATTCACACGCATTATCGGCAGCGATTGGTTCGCGGTTCGATGGTGGCGGTTGTGTTGGGTTTGGTGATTTTTGGATCGGGATTTTTGCTGGAGCATTTTTTGTGGTTGGGCTCTGTGGATCGCACGGTTTTGTTCTGGGCGATGTGGGGGCTGTTTTTGCCGGTGTTTGTGATGGGCATGGCGGTTCCGTTTTTGAATATGCGGGGCGTGGGAAAAACCCTTACCCAAGCGGAGGCGGCCCAATGGATTGGTAATTATTTTCCTGAGGTATCCGACAAGTTGATCAACCTGCTGCAGCTGGAAGATATGGCCGGAGTGCAATCGGGCAATGAGTTGTTGTTGGCGAGCATAGAAGAAAAAACGGTTTTGTTACAGCGGGTGCCGTTTGTACAGGCCTTGGATTGGCAAAAACACCGCAAGTGGGTATACCGGCTGGGTGGATTGCTGTTGCTCTTGCTGGGCTTGGGGTTTTATGAGTCTTCGGCCTTGTTGCAAGGGGCTTCGAGGGTATTTCAATACAAAAAAGAATTTGTGCGACAGGCGCCGTTTACGGTTCGGTTGATGAATGAGGGGTTGGTGGTGGAGGAAGGACAAAATCTGCGGTTGACTTGGCAGGTAGACGGGGCGATTTTGCCTGAGTCGATGGAGGTGAAGGTGGGTGAGCAATGGCTTCGCGCTAGAAAGGTTCGCGCGGGTGTTTTTTCGTTTGAATTGCAATCGCTGTTTGAAAATCAACGGGTGGTGGTTAGGGCCATGGATTATGTGGTGGCGGAGCATTTGGTGGTGGTGAAAAAGCAGCCGCATTGGCAGGCCGTGGAGGTCTTTGCGGATTTTCCCGCCTACACGGGTATTGAGGACGGGGTATTGTCGCAAACCGAATCTGTAGAGGTTGTTGAGGGCACCCAATTGCATTACCGATTCAAAGGCGAGCAAGTGAAAAATTGGCGGGTGGGAAGTTCATTTCAGCAAATTGCGATGAACAAAGCGAGTCGGTTGGTGAACAGTGAAGGAGGCAGTGAATATGTACATCGCGCCATGAATAACCAACGATTGGTATTCGCGATGGAAGGTCCGGCAGGACTGAGTAAAGACACGTTACAAAGTTTTATTGCTGTTCAGGCCGATGCCTTTCCAGACTTGCAGGTAGAGGCCATTGCCGATACGGTACGATTGGGTACTTGGTATTTTGCGGGCATTGCCAGCGATGATTATAAAGTGAGTGAGGTGGTGTTTTTGTATCGGGTTGGGAAGCAATCATCAGACTGGAAACGGAAGGTATTGTTTGAAGGGGCAGCATCGCAGTGGACATTGACCCATGCTATAGATTTGGTGGGTTTGGGTGTGAAGAGTGGTGAATCGCTGGAATATCAGTTTGCGGTGAAGGACAACGATGGACTTCGCGGTGGCAAGACTTTCAGAACGCCGGTGATGACATTGGAGCGGATGGGTGTAGAAAAGGCCAATCAGTGGTTGGAGAAGCAGGAGGCGGGCATTGGTGCTGGGATGAGCAAGTCCTCAAAAACGCTGAAGGAATTACAGAAGGAATCGCAGAAACTGCAGGAGGCGATGCAACAAAATCAGAACGGTTGGGATCAGGAGAATAAAATTAAGCAGTGGTTGAATGAGCAGCAGCGGATGGTGGAGGCGTTGAAGCAGTTGGAGAAAAAGCAATCGGACATCAACAAGCAAAAAAATGCCACGAATCCACCTTCAGAGGAATTGCAGAAAAAGAAGGATGAGTTGAACAAGCGGATGAAGCAGTTGACCTCGCCAGAGATGCAAAAATTGATTGATGAAATCAACCGGTTGATGGAGCAGAAGGCGAACAAGGAAGCGCTGCAGGAGAAGATGCAGAAGTTGAATGAAATGAGCCAGGAATCGTCGAAGGAGTTGGAGAAATTGATGGAACAGCTCAAGCAGTTGGAATTGGAAGAGGCGGTTGAGAATCAATTGGATCGGATGCAGGAATGGGCTGAGAAGGAGGAGGCATTGCAGCAGGCCCTAGAACAAGAGAAGGGGAAAGAGATTTCGGAATCGGTGAAGCAGCAGCAGGAGGCGCAAAATGAGGCGCTGAAGGATATCGAGAAGGGGGCGCAGGAAATCGAACAGAAAAACCAAGAATTGGAGAAGCCGATGGATTTAAAGTCGGGCGAAACAGAACGTAAAGCGGCTGAGGATGCGGCGAAGAAGGCCTCTCAGGAAATGAAGAGCAACAGAAAATCGGGCGCTACAGAACAGATGAAAAAATCGGCCCAAAAGATGAAGGAGGCGATGCAGAAAATGCAGGAGGGGTTTGAGCAAGAGCAGAAAAAACGGATGGCGGAAGATTATCAGGCACTCAGGGCGTTGTTGGAGAATTTGATAGATGCATCGAACCGACAGGAGGCGATATTGACGGAATTGCGGAAAATGAGTCCGGATAACCCCAAGCAGGTGGCGTTGAATCGCGAGCAAATGCGGTTGAAGGAATCGCTGCAGTTTATTGAAGATAGTTTGATGGCTTTGTCGAAACGACAGACCATGATCAGTCAGTTCGTAACCCGCGAAATGAGTCGTGTCAACGTGCAGATGGCGTTTTCGTTGGAGAAAATGAAGGTGAGGAATCCTCGGTCTGCGGCCCAGCATCAGCAGTTTGTGATGACGGGATTGAACAATTTGGCGGATATGTTGATGGAGAGTTTGCAGAACATGCAGCAGCAGATGAACAGTGAGCAAAAGAAGGAGGGGGATAAGAGCTGTGATAATCCGAACAAATCAGGGCAGGGCAAACAGGGCAAGCCGAAGCCAGGCAGCAAGTTGAGTGAGTCTCAGAAGGCGTTGGGTGAGCAGTTGCAAAAAATGCAACAACGCAAGCAGGGAAAACCGGGTCAGGATGGCAAGCCGCAGGGGGGCAATCCACAATCGCCCGGTGAAAATGGGGAGCCATCGCAAAGAGAATTGAACGAAGAATTGGCCAAAATGGCGCTGATGCAGGAGGCGTTGCGCAGGCAGGTAGAGCAGTTGCGGAAGGAGCTGGGCATGGAAGGCAAACAGGGGATGTCGAACGCCCTACAAGAGGTGGAGAAGATGATGGAGCAACAAGAAAAGGACTTGGTGAATGGGAAGGTGACGCCGCAATCGGTGGAGCGACAGAAGCAGATCATGACGCGGTTGTTGGAGCACGAGAAGGCCGAACGGAAGCAGGAGCAGGAGGATCGCAGAGAATCGAATCAGGCCCCGAGTTTTGTGCCGGTGGTGCCGCCTGAATTGGCCGAGGAGGTTAGGCGAAAAGCGAGCGAGCGGGAGGTGATGCGCAGGGTGCAACCGTCGTTCAAGCCATACTACAAACAAAGCGTGCAGAAATACCTACAGATTTATTCGCGGTAAAAGTATCTTTGCAGTCTAATGTCGAAGATTACCATTACTGCTGCACTTCCTTACGCCAACGGGCCTGTTCATATTGGGCATTTGGCGGGGGTATACATTCCTGCTGATATCCATGCCCGCGTACAACGTTTGCGGGGTGAAGAGGTGTTGTTTATTTGCGGTAGCGATGAGCATGGTGTGCCCATTACTTTGAGGGCCCGCAAAGAGGGAATTACCTCGCAGGATGTGGTGGATCGCTATCACAAAATCATCGGCGATTCTTTTGCTGAATTGGGGATATCGTTTGATATCTATTCGCGCACGTCGAACCCTACCCACAAGGAATTGTCGCAGGCGTTTTTCAAGAACTTGTACGAGAAAGGGGCGTTCAGAGAGATTCGTTCTGAGCAGTATTTTGATGAGCAGGCAGGACAGTTTTTGGCCGATCGATACATCGTAGGTACTTGTCCTTCATGTAAGAATGAGGGCGCTTACGGCGATCAGTGTGAAAAATGTGGTTCTACGTTGAGTCCGACCGAATTGTTGAACCCGAAATCTGCCTTGAGTGGAACGGTGCCGGTGATGAAGGAAACGGTGAACTGGTATTTGCCCTTGGATGAGTTGCAATCGACCTTTTTGAATGAATGGTTGGGCGGAAAATCGCATTGGAAGAGCAATGTTTACGGACAGTGTAAGAGTTGGTTGAACGAGGGGTTGAGGCCACGTGCGATGACCCGCGATTTGGAGTGGGGTGTGCCTGTGCCGATTGAGGGTGCAGATGGAAAGGTGTTGTATGTGTGGTTTGAGGCGCCAATTGGGTATATCTCAGCAACGAAGGAGCTGAGGCCTGATGACTGGGAGCAGTGGTGGACGGGCGATTCTCGCTTGGTGCATTTCATTGGGAAGGACAATATTGTTTTCCATTGTATCATATTCCCGGCGATGTTGCATTTGCGGGGCGATGGTTATGTGTTGCCGGAGCAGGTGCCAGCGAATGAGTTTTTGAATTTGGAGGGACAGAAGATATCGACCAGTAGAAATTGGGCGGTGTGGTTGAATGAATATTTGGAGGAGATGCCGAATCGCAAGGATGAGTTGCGGTATGTATTGACATCGATTGCGCCGGAGACCAAGGACAGTGAATTTACGTGGAGGGATTACCAAACCCGCGTGAATTCTGAGTTGGTGGGGATTTTGGGCAATTTTGCTAACAGGGTGTTGGTGTTGATGCAGAAATATTATGAGGGGGTGATGCCGGCTGTGGGTACTGTGGGCGATGCGTATGCATTGTTTGATCGTGGTGCGGCTGGACAGCATCCGATGGTGGCCGAATACGTACGTCCGGTGGTTGATTTGTTGGGACAGTATCAATTCCGCGATGCGCAATTCAAGATGATGGAGTTGGCGCGTTTGGGGAACAAGTATTTGGCGGAGCACGAGCCTTGGAAGTTGGTGAAGACCGATGCTGAGGCCACGGCGATGGTATTGAGTGAGGCGGTGCAGGTGTTGTACAATTTGGCGTTGTTGATGGAGCCGTTTATGCCGGAGGCCAGTGGCAGGTTGTTGAAGCAATTGGGCGTGGAGGTTTCAGCGGATGACAAGAAGGCATTTTGGTTGGCTGCGGAGGGGGCAGGGAAGTGGTTTGAGTTGGATGCAGGACACACTTTGGGTGCTGCGGGATTGTTATTTCAGAAGATTGAGGACGATGTGATAGATGCGCAGATAGCGAAGTTGCAGGCGACTGCGGCGGCGAGTGTGGCGGCTACGGCTGCTGTGGCGGGGGAGGGTGCTGCCAAGGGTACGGGGGTACTTGCGGTGGAGGATGCTCCGGCGAAGCCGGAGGTTACTTACGATGATTTTGCCAAATTGGATTTGCGTGTAGCAAAGGTCATCGCTTGCGAAAAAGTGGAAAAAGCCGATAAGTTGCTCAAGTTGACGTTGAAAGTAGGCGAAGAGGAACGCACGGTGGTATCGGGCATCGCGCTGCATTTTACACCAGAAGAAGTGGTGGGTAAGCAGGTGTTGTTATTGGCGAATTTGGCCCCACGGAAAATGCGGGGTATCGAAAGTCAAGGCATGATATTGATGGCCGAAGATGCCGATGGAAAATTGGTGTTCATGAGTCCATCGAACAACGTAGCTCCCGGAAGTTCAGTGTCTTGATCGGGGCGCTTCGACTTTGCCTTTAACGCCATCGCCATGAAATTGTCGACGATGGTTTTATTGTTCCAAAACTCCAAAGATTTGGGTTTCTCGATGGGCTGACCGTCGAAATATCGGTCAACTTCTGCACCGAAATGAATATCAATGTCGGATAGTACTTTGGCCCCGAGTGATTTCAGTGCTTCCGCATTACAAAATTGCTCATATTGTCCTTTGATGGGAATGCTCATGATTTTTTTGCTTAAGAACAGGGCTTCTGCCGGGGTTTCAAAGCCACCACCGGTAATGATGCCTTGGGCATGAATCATGGAATGCGAAAAGGTCTCTTTGCCCAAGGGGAAAAGGGTGCAGTTATGCTGTTGGTGCTGCTTGGAGACTTCCGCACTGAAAATATGAAAGCGCAGGTGGGTGAGACTTTTGAACTGACGCAATAATTCGTCGAGCGAATACTGAGCCAAGTATACGGTAATGTGTCCTTGGTTGGTTGGGATTGCACCTCTGATGCTTTCGCCTATGATGGGCGGTAAAATATTGGGGTGATAAGACTGAAAATGCAGCCCGATGTAATGGGAAGCGGGCGCAAATTGTTTGAGGATGAGTTCGCCAATACGGTTTTTGACTGTTGGTCGGGGCGATGCCGCATATTGAAAACTCGCTTGATGTCCGATTTGCACGCTAAAGACCCTTTTCAGTTTGCAGGCCATTGCGGTGATGAAATCGAAATCGTTGATCACCAGATCGTATTGTTCAACAGGCAAATTTTTGATGTCTTTCCAAAGCTGCAGGGGGTTGAATTGTTGAATCATTTTTTTGTAGTTCAGTCCACCGCCGTGGCGATAGAACAAACTGATTCCCTTGCTGCGATATTTTACGGGAAGTTTTACGGGGAGGTGTGCATTGTTTCCGCTAAGCATGACGTCTACTTGTCCGTAGGTTTGCAATAGGGGGATTCTTTCTGCGGCGCGACTAATATGTCCGTTTCCTGTTGCTTGAACGGCATAAAGGATTTTCATGACAGGGAGATGTTATTAGGATTGCCTACGATTGCGGCGATATGGTGGCCAATGACATCAGGCAGAACAGGTTTCTTCAATAGGTTGAGTTCTTCCATGTCGGCTGCGGCCATCGGTTTTTGTAGGTGGGTGATGGGGTGTTGGTATATATTCCAATCTTGGTTGCTGTATTCAAGGGCGGTGAGGTTTTCAATCCAATCCCCGGAATTGAGGTAAAGGACTTCGCCTTTTTCGGTTTTAACGATGCGTTTTTGGGGTTGATGGATGTGTCCGCAGATGACAGTATGGTAGGAAGCGTCGATGGCCAATTCGGCTGCGGTTTGTTCGAAGTTGTTGATCCAGGAGACGGCTTTTTTGACGCTTTCTTTCACGCGTTTGCTGAGACTCATGCGCTCTTTGCCCATAAACTTGAGCAGTTGGTTGATGCGGTGATTGACCCAGATGAGGATGTCGTATCCTTTGCCGCCCAATTGGGCCAGTAATCGGGCAGAGCCTTGGGTGGTAGCGTCGAACACATCGCCATGGAAAATCCAAACCTTTTTGCCATCGAGTTGAAGGATGAGTTTGTCATCGAGGGTGATGTTGCCTAGTTGGGTGCCCGAGTAGCGTCTGAGGGCTTCATCGTGGTTGCCCGTGATGTAATAGACTTGAGTGCCTTGGGTGCTGAGCTTTAGGATTTCCCTAACCACCTGCATGTGTTGGGGCGGGAAGTACGATTTGCGGAACTGCCAAATGTCGATGATGTCGCCGTTGAGAACCAAGATTTCTGGGTCGATTGATTTTAGGTAGTCGCAGATTTCCTGCGCATGGCATCCAAAGGTTCCCAGGTGCAAATCGCTAAGCACGCAGACTTGTAGTTTTCGTTTGGCTATTGTCATCTGCCTGCGAAATACCTGTTGGTATGTTGGGAGAATGATGTCGTATTGAGGTGATTGTGTTGTATCGTTGTTAAGAAATGGTTGTTGTTGTTAAGGGTTTGTTAGGAATTTGCTTAATGTTTTGGGAACATAGTGTTATTCAAAGGGTAATGTAAGTTGTGGCTTGGTGACTTCATATTTGTTAGATAGAATAAATTCATCGTTTTTGTGAAGAAGTCATTGATTAACAGGGATATAAGTTGGTTGTCGTTCAACGGTAGGGTATTGCAAGAGGCGGAGGATGAGCAGAATCACCTGCATGATCGATTGCGGTTTTTGGGTATTTTTTCCAATAATTTGGATGAGTTTTTTCGGGTGCGAGTGGCCACGCTAAACCGCATGGTGAAGGTATCGCCCAGCAAGGCCAAGATGCATTTGGAGCAAAATCCGGATAAGATTCTGTCTCAAATCATGTCGATTGTATTGGCCCAGCAGTCGCAATTCGAGCGTATTTATCGAGAGTTGGTGGCGGAGATGGAGTCGCGCAATGTATTTTTCAAAACCGATAAGCAGTTGAACAAGGCCCAACGGGAATTTGTGGAGGCATATTTTGAAGACCGATTACATACGCGGATTGTTCCTTTGATGATTGAGTCGATTCCGGCGATGCCTTTGTTGCGTGATCGGTCTGTGTATTTGGCTTGTGTTTTGGGTCATTCTCAAAGTGCCATGATGCATCGCTATGCATTGATTGAGATACCGGTGGGCGATTTGCCTCGGGTGGTGGTGTTGCCTTCCGCCAAGGGAACGCACGATTTGATTTTGTTGGAGGATATTGTGCGGTACAATTTGCCGTATTTGTTTGCGCCGTTTGGGTTTGATAAGTTCATGGGACATTTGATTAAGGTAACCCGCGATGCGGAGCTGGATTTGGACAGTGATTTCCATACGAATTTGATCGATGATTTGGAGAAGGGGCTGAAAAACCGCAAGAAGGGCAAGGCCACGCGATTCGTATACGATAAGCAGATTGATCCCAATTTGTTGGATTTCTTGATGCGTAGGTTGGGGTTAAATAAAAAGGATCACATGGTACCTGGGGGGAGGATTCACAACTTCAAGGATTTCATGGATTTTCCGAAGGAGGTGTTTCACGATATCGTTCCACGTCCGAAACCCTTTGTGCATCTTCTATTGGTGCAGCCATGTAGGATTATGGATGTGCTGGCGAAGCGCGATGTGATGTTGCATTTTCCTTATCATTCATTTGATAGTGTGATTGATTTGTTTCGGGAGGCGGCGATCGACCCAGCGGTAGTGAGTATTCGGGTTACTTTGTATCGCCTTGCCAAGGATTCTAGGATTGTAAACGCGTTGATTAATGCGGTCAGGAATGGCAAGCAAGTGTCGGTAGTGATAGAGTTAAAAGCGCGGTTCGATGAGGAGGCCAATTTGATGTGGAAGCGCAGGCTGGAAGACGAGGGAGTGAAGGTGTACATTGGGGTTCCTGAGATGAAGATTCATGCCAAAATTTGTGTGATCAAACGCAGGGAATTCAATCGCACCACCCAGTTTGGGTTTGTGAGTACTGGAAATATGAATGAGAGTACAGCCAAGGTGTATGCGGATCATTGCTTGTTGACATCTAACCGACAGATGATGGCCGATATCAATCGGGTATTTGATTGTTTAGAGCGTCCGATCCCGAATTTGTTGACATTGAAGTCATGCAAGGTGTTGGTGCCTGCGCCGGTGAATATGCGCAAATATTTCATGGCCTTGATTGCCAAGCAAACGGCATTGGCGAAGAAGAAAAAGCCGGCTTCTGTGACGGTAAAGCTCAATAGTTTGTCGGATGAGATTTTGATCGATGAATTGTATCAGGCGGCCCGACAGGGTGTGGATTTGTCGTTTGTGATTCGCGGGATTTTTTGTGGGGTGATGGACCAAAAGGTTTTCAAGAAGAAGCCCAAAGCGCTTTCAATTGTTGATCAATATTTGGAACATGCCCGGGTATTTATTTTTGGGGTGGGCGATGCGCAGCAAGTATTTATTTCATCGGCGGATTGGATGGTCAGAAACTTGGATCACCGGGTTGAAGTGGCTTGTCCGATCCACGATCAAAGCATCAAGGAAGAATTGTCACATATTATGAACATCCAACTTGCAGAGAATGAAAAAGCCCGAATTTTGGATGCGACACTGATCAATGATTACGTGACTGTGGAGGAAGCGGAACCTGTGGTTCGCTCGCAGGTAGCCATTTATCAATATTTAAAAGAGAAACAGTACGGCATTGAACCTGGCAGCCATTGATATTGGATCGAACGCGGTGAGATTATTGGTCTCAGAGGCAGTTCCATATGAAAGTGAAGTTGATTTTACGAAGTTGAGTTTGGTCCGCATTCCATTGCGTTTGGGGGTGGATGTTTTTCAGTATGGCAGTATCGGTTCGGAAAAGGCGGAAGCCCTTAAGAAATGCATGCAATCGTTCAAGCTCATCATGGAAGTGTATGGGGTAGAGCGATTTAGGGCATGTGCAACTTCTGCCATGCGAGATGCCAAAAACGGTCCTGAAATCGTACAGCAAATTGCAGCGCAATCGGGCATTGAAATAGACATTATTACGGGAAAGGAAGAGGCGGCGATTATTTACGACACCCACATGAAGGAGGCGGATTTGGAAGCGGCTACCCGTTTGTATATTGACGTAGGGGGTGGTAGTACCGAGCTTACGTTGTATGCAGAGGGACAGCGGATTTTGCAGGATTCATTCAATGTGGGGACGATCAGAATGATGCATGGCAGTGTAGATCAGCCGGTGTGGGATGAAATGAAAGCGGCGGTAAAACGCAGTGTGAAGGGGTTGAAGTCGCTGGTGGTGATAGGCAGTGGGGGTAATATCAATAAGCTATTTTCCATTAGTAAGTCGAAAAGCAATGGCGGTTTGACACGGGTAGATTTGGAATTGTTTCTGAAAGAATTATCGGGGTTGTCGGTGACGGAGCGTATGCACCGATATAACCTGCGCCAGGAGCGTGCGGAGGTAATTGTTCCGGCGCTGCAGATTTATACCTCGATATTAAAGTGGTCGAACGTAGATCGCATTGAAGTTCCTCGCATTGGCTTGGCTGATGGGCTGATCCGGGAACTGTATTATCAATAATTACCGCGTTGGTTTTGTATTAGAATTTCACTGTCATTATGGCGGCTGATTCATCTTGCTATGGTTTTGAGTGACTGGTTTAATAAAAAAGGGCGGCCATTGGCCGCCCTTTTTTATTGCTGAATTTATTAGCGTTTACTTTATAACCACTTTTGCCGTTCTTCCGGTGGCGTCTTTTGCCAGGTAAATACCCTTGGCAATTTGTGATACATCTAAACCATCGTTATTGATAGCGCCTTGAAAAACCACTTTGCCCATCATGTCGGTTAGTGTGATAGAACCGATGCCTTGAACGAACAATCGATCCATGGTAGGGTTGGGGTATGCCAACAAACGACTGTTGATTTGGGTAGTTTCAGTTACCTCACTCACCAAGGTGTTGTTGATGACCTCAAATACAGTGATTGTTCCACTGATTTCATTGGCGACAATGACATAGGGTTTTCCTGTGGGTGAATTGGCATTGTTGATGAACTGAATGCCTTCTGGTCCCAAATCGCCTGTGTACGCGGTATTGCTGCGTGTGTTCTGGTAGTCCTCAAAGACGGGAGCTGTTGGGTTGGTAACATCGTAAACCATAACCCCGCCGGTTCTTTCCAAAGCAACAAAAGCAAATTGTTTACTGTTGATCTCAGCCACTGTTACGCCTTCAGGCTCTGGACCTTTGGCGCGACTTCTTCCTTTGAGGGTGTTGTTTTCGTTGTCGGCGTTAAAAATGCGACTAACAGCAGGGTGTTTTGAAGTGATCCATTCGAATTGATCTCCACCATCCCAAACCAAAGACTTGGTGCTGGGGTCCCAGATGCTGAAAGAACGACTACCAACAGAGTATAACTCGTCAAAATCGCCATCACCATCGGTATCGCCATGTAAATTGGTTACCCGGAATCGGCCCAAAGCATGGTCTTCCTTGAGCATATCTCCCTGTGGGAATTTGGCAGGGTCTAGGATAACTGCGGAAACGGTGGTTCGCTCGTTGAGTGTGGTATATTCTTTTTCATCGCCTTCGTTGGCGGTAACCAAGTATGTTTTATTGTTTACGCTATAGTTGGCAATGCCATCGGGAATGTAAAAACTTTTCACGGGCCAATTGGCAAGTAAAATTGAACCACTCTTATCGCTGGCGTCGAATCCATTGCCGTTTGCATTCATATTTTTGGTTCCCATTGCCCAAATCGAGCTCACGGTGTTGTTGCTCAAATCCAACTCTGCGATGGCGTTGTTCTCTTGCAAAGTAACCCATGCCTTGATGTTGTCTGGGGCTACCGTGATATATTCGGGCTCAAAATCTTGGGCCAATGAGCTGCTGGCGTTTAATTTTCTAACGCCCTTGGCTTTTAGATCTGCTTCCCCTGCATTCCAAGATTTGAAATCGATGGTTTTTACTTGGGCTTGGGTCAAATTTGCGGCACCAACTGACAGATCGATAACGCTGATGCTGCCTTCTGGGTCCACGGTATAATCCAAGCTGGGCTGACCTTCATTGGCAGTGAGTACTTTCTTGCCATCAGGTGTGAAGGTGATCATATCGGGAAGTGCACCTACGGTAACTTTTGAAATGAAATCGCCATTGGTGTTAAAGAAAATCACTTGTCCGTCTAGTTGTTCATTTGCATTGGGCGATGCCACTGCAACAACGTCATTTTTTACTGCGATGCTCGTAATGCCACCATAAGGTGTCATGTCGATAGATTTTACCAAAGTAATGTCTTTGGGGTTGCTGAAATCTGCAATGTCCATGCGTTTTTGGATAGCGCTGGTCATGAACAAACGCTGAGATTTGGCGTCGTGTACTACGATTTCGCAAGTGCTACCGAGGGTAGGATTGGGATCGAAGCTTTCAACATGGTTAAGTTCGATATTTCTAGCCGGGTTGATGATGGCTCTGTCATCGTCTTGAATGTACAAGGTGACGAAAGGTAGACCAGCAATAACGCCACCGGTTGGACTTTCCATGAGAATATTCAAATATTCATCTTGCTCAGCAAGTTTATCGTTGAAGATAGGAATGGTGACATCTACAAATGGTGTACTACTATTAAAGGTCACTGTGGTGCTCGAGAAAGTGTGGTCACCGCTCAATGCCGTGCTGAATGGAGCAAAGCGAGGGGTCAGTTTTACTGAGCCAGTGCCCGGGAATTTCATGCTTACCCTAACGGTTGCGGTAGATGAAGACTCTTTTGCCACAACAAAACGGGTGGCGAAAGCGAATTCTGCGTTGAAGTTGAAAGTAAAGGAGTAGGGTGTAAATAGTTTTCTTTGTTCTGCATCTTTCGCGTTGCTAACTGTTAAGGTATACGATTGTCCGGAGGTAAAAGGCACAGAATAAGTCAACAAAACGGTATCGATAGAAGCCCCATTGTTGGTCATTGTAGCATTGGTTAGATTATTAATTCCACCGTAATTGCTCAAATTTGTTGCAGAGGTATAATCCATGTCGGCGGAGAAAATAACACGCACTGTGGTTGCGGATAGCAATTCTGCTTTGGTTACTGAGGGAGAGCCAGGGAAGGTCCAAGTTGGCCATGTTTGCGCTGCTGAACCAGACGGAGCGCCGTTCCAATTGGCGGTATCATGGATTAAAGCTCTTAATTGCGCGATGCTACCTTTCATGGTGCCTGTATAATAGGCGTTTGCCGTGTTGAGGCCGGTACCGCCTTTGGTGAGTGCGTGCTGAATAGCATTGCTTGCATTGGTTAATGCGCTGGGCAACATTGAATTGCTACCTGAACAAATTGTATTTGTACTTAACCATTGGTTTGAACTTAGGGCGGTGATGTGGGTTGGATTGGTATTGCTTCCGGTGTAAACCATGACTTGATCGCCACTGCTACTGAGTCCAAATTTGGTTCCGGTAAGGGTACCAATATTCACTGAAGGCAGGTCGTTTTTGATTGAAATTACAGTACCGGAGGCTACACCGCTTGCTGGCGCAGTCCAAGTTAATCCACCTGCACATTGTGCTGGGGTGTTGGTGGTAAATTTGGCATCCGTGAATTGAATTTGGGTTCCGGGTAATATGTCTACAAAGGTGATTACGGCAAATTCGTCATCGGTGGTAAGGGCGTTCATGCGGTAGGCAACAAAGGCCAAATCACCTGCTTTGAACATGGTTTGTTCTGGCAAAGTTCTGAAAGTGATAGGGTTGGTTTGTGACATGGCATTGCCAGTGCTATCTGCGATGGCTTTGGCATTGAAACCAAAGTAATATACCTGATTGCTCTTAAATGCGCTGGTAGGGGTTACAGTGATGATGTTTCCGTTGATGCTGGCATCAAAAGAAACGCTGTTGCCACTGGCATCTTTCTCTTTTAAAGTAAAGAGCGTGTCAATGTTGTTGTTGTCACAAGTTGGTCCTGCAGTCAATCGTATTTTTTCGCTGAAAACCAATTGAATTGTGGCTTGGGTAGATACTGTGGTATCGCCACTGGCGATGGAGATGCTCGCGGTTGGTCTTGTGGTGTCTTGAGCGCCGGCCATTGTGATGTTCGATTTGCCATCTGTAGCCGAAGTGCTGCTGGTAGTGTGTGTGCGTTTGGTTGTAAAGGTGCCTGTAACAGTTGAATAAATCCCAGAAGCTACGATGTAATTGGCCCCGGGATCTGCAGTGATGTAAGAGCTAGACTGAAGTTTGCCCCCACTGTACAAATCATTGCTTGGTAATTGATAACCTGCGGCTCCCGCGCTGTTAATCGCGGTTCCCAAGGTACTGCCGTAAAAAAGCGCATCGATTGGGGCGGTCATTGAGTCTATTTTTGACAAGGCCATGTCAAAAATAGCCACACCATCGGCAGAGGATCCGCCGTTGCCAAAAACACCAGACGCGTTGGCTTGTCCTAGGCCGCCATCACCGCCGGTTGTCATGTTGTTAATTGTTCGCAGTTTTGTGCCAGAGATTTTCATACACGAACCTCCAACATAGACGATATCGCCAGCTTTCACTGATCCTGAAGTGATTTCGAACGCGTATGTAATGGCCTTGCCTTCTTTCCAACCTCGCACTGTACTTGTGCCATTGTTACAAACGATAACAGCATAAGGGGTGTTTGAGAAGTCGATAGATTTAGTGGCTACCAGTTCAACGAATTCTTTGCAAGAATCTGTGCCTGATGGGTTAACAAAAACTTCAGAAATCAACAGCGATTGTGCTGATACTGATACATTAGATACAGGGCCAAATAAAAAGATTAAGCCGGCTGCAAGGAAAGTATTGAATAGGGTTTTCATGGTTATTTCACCGCGGAAATTACAAGCAGCCAATGAACCCTATTTCAAGTAAAATTTAAATTACCATGAACACGCTTATTTTATTGATTAACAATGGTTTGTTTTATTAATAGTACCATAAGGATTGGGTAATGTAGAGATAAAAAAAGGGCGGCCATTGGCCGCCCTTTTTTTATAGTTTATATGAAGCTTAGAAAGAATAACGCAATCCCAACTGCATGCCCCAAGTAGTTGAGGTGCTAACGATAGGACGGAAACTTTCAACTGGCAATACGCCGTTTACCGCATTGAAATTGTAGGTGCCGGTAGCCGTATTGTATTTCAATACACCACCATTACTAACAGTCATTTGCTTACGGATACCCCATGCTGGGTTGATCATGTTACCAATGTTCAAGATATCAGCACTGATTTGCAAAGTGTGCTTGTTCTTGCCGATGTTCTGGGCTACGTCTTGCAACAAACGCAAATCGAAGCGGTGCAACCAAGGCAACAACCCACCGTTGCGCTCAACAAACTCACCTTTGTGGGCGCTCAAATACTTGTCTTGTGCAACGTAGGCATCCCAAGCAGCAGCTTGGTCAGCAGCGGTGATGGTTTTTGTGCCAATGACCAGGTCAGAGAATTTGATGTCAGAAGAAGCATGAACAAACAACAAATCGTTACCAGTTAAACCATCGTTGTTGATATCGGTAGAGTAAACATAGCTGTAGCGACCTGGGTTGTAACCGTCGTAAACCAAGCTTACAGTGGTTCCAAAACGATTGCCATATTCGAATTTCTTAGAAATGTTGGCAATTACGCGGTTAGGGGTAGAGTATTCAGAAACGGCCAATTCTTGTGCGTTGTTACCACCTACGGTGCGGTTGTTACTCCAAGCAGAAGCTGCTTGAGAACCTGGGTTAGAGGTGATGTCTTTGGTGTTGTTGAAGGCGTAACTGATAGAACCTGCAAATCCTTTTTTGAAGTTGCGACTCAAAGTAAATGCCGCGCTCAAGCCACTACCCAAATTAGTGTTGCTCAATACCATTGCTTCGCGAACGGTGCTCACGTTAGAACGACTAGCGGCTTTTTTGTATGCTGCGCGCTCCCATTCTGTGCCGGTGAAGAAAGTAGTATCGGCCATCGCATAGTTGGCGTTGTACTGATATACGCCGTTCAATTCCTTGGTGTAGATGATATCAGCAGAGAAGTCCAAATCGAAAGGCAATTTTTTGTCGATACCGATGCTAGTTCTCCAAACTTGTGGGAACTTGAAGTTGTTATCAACCTTGGCAAATGAAGCACCTGAAGGCAATGTGCCAGGGGTAGTTGGGAACTTGTTCAAGTAGGCAGTAGGATCCGCGTTGAAGATGTAACCAGCCAAATCAGCGGCTTTCGTTACTTCTACAGTAGCTTGTACACCATAGGCGTTTGAAGGTTGGTTGGTGAACCAAACGAAAGGTAAACGTCCGGTGAATACACCTGTTCCACCACGGATAATCAAATCTTTGTCGCCCTTAACATCGTAGTTGAACCCGATACGGGGCGATACCAATGGAGAACCTGTTGGCCAGCTGTTTGGGTTGTATTTGATTTTGTTTCCTGAAGGATCCTTAAACAACATGGCAGTGTCGTACTTAATGAAACCAGCGTTGGCCTTTGATTCAGACAAGTAAATGGGCATATCAACACGCAAACCAGCGGTGATTTTCAATTTCTTGCTGGCACGGAACTCATCTTGTACGTAGCCGGCCAATTGACCGAACGACAATTCTGCACCCACTGGTGTAGCATCGCCACCGTAACCATATGTCAAAGCGAAAGCAGAAGGAGCCATACCGTTCAAGAACTGACTCACTGAATCGTAGCGGTAGTAGCTCGTGCCATAGCGTTGGAAAGCGTTACCCACATACATTTGATCATAAGCAATACCCGCAGTGATGGTGTGCTTTTTCATGTTGTAAGTGATGTTGTCGATGAACGACAAAGTATTGTTGCTCACTTTGTTGTTGTAGCTGAACAACTCGTAACCAAAACTGATGTAGTTATCGCCACCTTTTTTGATGTCGACGAATGGGAAAGGAGAGCTATTGGTACCACGGGCATCGGTAATGCTGGTGTAGGTAGCCAAGAACTGGTTGCTGATTTTGCTGCTCAAGTTACTTTTTAATTCAGCGGCAACAGACCACACTTTGTTATCGAATGAATAGTTCGAGTTGGCGAAACTCATTGAGTTGTTCGACCATCGATTTGAAGTAGAGCGTGGGTTTGGGGCTGAATTACCGTTCAATACCTGGTCGTTGGTATTGTGCACTGAGTTGTAACGCAAGCTGAATTTGTGCTTAGCAGAGATGTTCCAGTCTACACGAGCCAAGAATTTCTGGTTGGCAGTGTTGAAGTTGCCCAAGTTTTCGTAGTCACCGGTTTCGTAACCATATTTTTCTTTCAAGTGGGTGCGAACCAAATCTAGGTCGCTAGCCAAGGTGCGTGATAAGTTCGGGTTTGCAGCGTTTTGACCAGTTCCAGGACGTGAAGCGATCCACTGAAGGCCTGGGATTGAGGTTTTCTCATTTTCGTAGTTTACGAAGTAGAAGATTTTGTCTTTCACCAAGGCACCGCCCAAGCGGAAACCATAGATGTTCGAAGAGGTTTTCTTTTGTTCGCCCAAATCAAAGGTATCGACTTTGGTACCGTTGAATTTTTCATTGCGCATCAAAGTATAAACTGAGGCAGTTGTAGTGTTTGATCCACTCTTGGTGATGGCGTTGATACCGGCACCAGTGAAGTTAGATTGACGAACATCGAAGGGAGAGATGTTTACCTGAACGGCTTCGATCGCATCGAGAGAAATTGGCTGAGCATCGCCACCAGGCAAGTTTTTATCGCTCAAACCAAAGTTGTTGTTGAAGTTGGCTCCATCGATGGTGATGTTGTTGAAACGACCGTCGCGACCGTTGAAGCTGCTACCGCTACCGGCTTGAGGAGTCAAACGGGTGAAGTCGTTGATAGAACGAGAAATGGTAGGCAAGGTGTTCAATGTACGACTGTTGATGTTCAAGTTGCTACCGGTTTTGGTGGCATTCCGAGAAACACTCACAACCACACCGCCAATTTTCTCAGTGGTGAAGTCTGCGTCGAGTTTGAAGTTTTCTCCCAAAGTCAAAAACACGTCGGTGAAGACGATGTCTTTCATGCCGGGGGCTGAAATGGTGATGGTGTAAGGACCACCTGCATTCAAGTTAGAGATGTCGTACACCCCTCCTGAACGGGAGTTGGCGGTGTACATTGCGTTGGTGGTTGTCAGGACCGCCTTGATGGTGGCGTTCTCAACAGCCGCGTTTCCGTTGGTAACAACACCGCTCAAGTAAGCTGTGGTTACCTGGGCCAAAGCAGTACCTGTTAAAAGGATAGCGCCAAGGGCAAGTGTGAGTAATTTTTTCATG
>JACCDV010394986.1_pt1 | contig 27843 bp, 18 predicted proteins | sample 7446131 | NCBI WGS metagenome assembly JACCDV01 (sample SAMN15323448, study PRJNA562643) | freshwater metagenome | isolation source: river surface water | place: USA:Blue River Watershed | collected 2017-08-17 | reverse complement strand
TTAGTTTATCCAAGATAATCTTTAGATTTTTATATCGGCCAAATTTCGCAGCAAGCATTAACGGAGTCATCTTCCTCTTATCCATATCTTTGAGGTCAGCCCCATGTTTTATCAAAATCTCTAAGGCTTTGGAATTCTCTAAGACGGCAGCATAGTGTATTGGTTTTCTATTGAGACTGTCACCAACATTGAAATCCGAGATATGCTTCAATATGAAAGTGAGTAGCTATATATTGGAGTTGATGGTTGCGCAGTGGATGGGTGAGCAGAAGTTGGTTGTGTATGATTGTTTGAGCATGGATGACTTCTTGAAGTGAATTTAGCTTTTCTTTTTTGTTAGAGATTATAGGTGGTCCTTTGAGTATCCATAGACAGTGAAGTTATCCTCTTCTTTGAGAACTTTCTATAATAGATATGAGGATAATATTTCGTTCCCACTTCTTACTAAACTTGCAATATTCAAATAGATTTCTTTCTTTAAATCAGCGTCATCTTCTGTAATTAATTCATATATTTTAATGGCCTACTTCGAATTGGGAATGGCCTATAGTATCTTTTACACTCCGAGTATCTTCCACCATATTGTCTAAAACCCTCGATAGCAATCCTGGATCAATGCATTTATTCCTTATCTTTTTCCACGATAGATATAGTCTTTCTTTGTCTTTACGGTGTAAGAATGCTCTTCAAGCCTTGTGTAGCAGTCCCAACTTACAATAAAGGGATAGTTGATTGTATCCTTTTTGGCAAAGACTTAGCTCAACATTTATAGATTGCGAGTTTAGATAAGATGGAGAATGATGCATTGATTATTCTATACACTCAACCTCGAAGTAATATTAGTAAGATTTTAAATATTTGATATTTTGCCTTAGATGAAGAGCTTCTTTTGCTATTTTTGGAAGCAAGCACTACAACATTTTCCAAAAAGAGAACTCTTTTGCCTTCTCTTGGGCAAGTCTTATATTTGTTGAGTTTGCTAGCTTTATGATTACTAATTATTCAATTTGGGTTTATTTTTGACGCCCTTAGGTCGACCACGGCTCCTTTTGATCTATTCTCCGTAATATTCTTCCTTTTTGACCATTAGAAGTTTATCATCTTTATCTTTGAGCCTGTTTATCTTCGTATTGACCTCTTAGATGGATTTTGTTTCGAACAAATGCACAAAAAGTTGAAAAACGTTAAGCTAATTAAGATTGTTGTCAGCTGAACTTGCCTGCTTCTTGATATTTTTTGCGCCTTTTGGTCGACCGCGCCCTCTTTTTTCTTGGAACTTTTTATTGGATTAATCCAAAAACTATTCCTATGAGGATTTCTCAAGGCTTTCCTTCCTTCTGTTTTTACTCCCCTTAGGCCTGCCTCTACATCGATGATCAATGCTACTTCTATCTTACAAAATGCATACATTTGTTGTTGTGACTCAGAATAGTGTGAATCCTCAGAATCATCAGATTAATCATGACTAAGTATCGATTTGAACTCGAATATAAACTTTTTGAACTCCTACTAAGTAAGTTGAAATTTATCATCTTATTGATTACATACTATTGGGAAGTGCACTAAGACATTCTATGAGATAATCTTAATATTTCCTTTACTTTAGAATGAATAGAGATACTGTCCAAATTTACTTCTCTATTGCTATACTATTGTTCCTTAGATCGAATGGGTTTTTATTTAGGGCGCGATTGCCAGGATGAAATTGGACGAGAGTGCTCCTATGGTCTGGGTAATGGGTTAGACCTTTCCTGATTTGCCTTGTTGTAGAATACGGTTTCGGATTGCGTATATATACTTTTGGTCTTTCTTTTTCATCAGTATTATAAAAATATCACGCAGATAAATGTAAAATTCATATAACATCACGAGAATAAAAAGATTATGTTCTATATAAGTTCTTTTGCTTTTGTTGTCATCTTCTCATTGTAAGGGATGGGTAAAATCTAGGAATAGGAATGTTTGTACTTTCAGGAGGAATTTGTTGTTTCGGAGGATTTAGAGTTGGGACATGAATATTTGGTCGTTTATGCCTTAGGATAAACAGAATCGTATCTTGTCGCCTGTGGTAATTGAGTTTTTGAAAAATTTGTTGATGTCCGAAGGCTATTTAATTAGTTAAGAGTTCTAAATTAGAAAATATTTACCCACTGAGTTATTTTGGATTTGATAAGCTGCTATGATTTTATTGCAAAAATATCATCAAACTCGTCATTTGAAAACTACTATTATCTGAGAAAGTTAAGGTAAAGAATGGGTAGAAGAAATACTATATCAATGACTTAAATAATCTTGATTTAGACCTTCAACACCTTTAATGGGTTACTATGCAGCCTTATTGCTAGTTATTGAGTATAGAGTTGTTCTTGCCCAACCAGTGGTTTAATCCAAATATCTAATTCTTGGCAATTTTTATATTTTATTTCGGGTTTTGCCTGTTTGAGGGATTTGAGCTGGTATGTAAGGACGAGTGAGAGAAACTGTTCATTATTCTGTGTATATAGACTAGATTTGGTTGTGACAGTCAAATATTAATCTCGATATGCAATCTAAGAAACAGAAAGGACATTTCTTTTAAAGAGATTCAGGTTTACTAAATTAATTTTATAGTACTTTTGTTCAGCCACTTGTGGAGATTGGATGTATGAGTTAAATTTTTTATATAATCCTCGTCTATTTATTACTTTGTTATAGGTTTGCTTTGAGTCTTGCTGAGGATGTTTGTTTGTGACTCATTTATCTTTTGTTTTGTTTTATTATTCTCGCTGCTGTCAATGTTTTTAAGCCGATATTTAGTCTCATTTAATTATTCTATTAAAGAATTCGTTTTGTTCTTTAGTTTCATATTTTATTTTATTAAATTCTACCTCTTTTGTCTTTATTACTCCACTTATTGTCGCAATTTATGATAGTCCTATATGGGAACATAGCTTTTCAATTTGTTCACTAACTTCTCTTAATTCTCTGCCTTATAGCGAAGTTATTTTTCCAATGCATGCTTTTACTTTAGAAGGGCAGCTTTTGATTCTCTCTAAGCTTAATACTAATGCATTAACTTTTAATATTTTTGCATTAAATATTTATTTTCTTCGATTAATTTGTGAGTTACCGCTCCTCTTTTTTATCTTGAAAGTAAACTTTACTATTCATGAAGACGTGAACTTTTTTGCTGTATGAAATCTCTACTTTAGTTCAAAGGACTTTTGCTTTGATTTTTGGGGTTTGGACTATTTTTCTCTGTGATTGGCTAACGCTTAGTTCTGCCTTAACTTTTTTACTCGATTGGTCCTCTTGACGTTTATTATTTTATTGGGGTCAAAGCTCCTTTTTTCTTGAAGTCCCTCGCTTCGATGCGATTCGCTCCTTACTATGAAAATTATGAGGATTATTCGTCAGAGAAATTTACCCTCTATGAATCCATTGATCTCTCGCTTAGTTTGCTTTCGTGCCTGTTTTTACTTCCTGATTATCGGGATTTGGGTTTTAAGGGTTAGACTTTTTATTGTTATTTTACTGCTGATGGTTTTTTTGAGGAAAAGGGAGATTATAGCTCATCTTCAAATATTATTGGTCTTTTTGGAGAGGTTGGAGCCTTAGATTGTTAAATTACTATTCGTTGGTCTTATTTAATATTTTTCTTGGGGTCTGGCTTGAGCTATTTCTTATCAGCTACTTAAACTTTTGGTGGATCTGGCTCTCTCTTTTTCTAGGGTTTTACCTATTAGGCAACGATCTATTTCTTACTTGGTGGTTCTTTTCCTTACTTTTTTTTAACACTTTCATTTACTTTTTGTTAGACATTTTATGCTTTGATTTATTTTTTACTTTATGTCTTTGGGTTAACTTTATTCACAGTTTTTTCTTTTTAGACCTTTTAATCGTAGTCTTAAAATTTCAATGGAGGATTGCCTTAGATTTTAATTTCCTAAGCTTTCATCTTAATACTTTCTATCTTTTTAACTGATTTTTCTTTTGTTAATTATTCTTTATTTACTACGACATTTGGTGAGGTTTCTTGTTTACGCTTTTATGCTTTAATTCTCAGTAATTCTTCTTTTTTAGAATTTTAAAATCGATCAAATGTTTATTGTATATATTATTCCTTGAAATCCTTTGCATTCTACAAATAGTTATTAACAGCCTCATTGAAATCGTTTTAAATTTTTAGTAAATCTTTTTCGTTTTTAGCGGTTTTTAGTTTTGTAAACTATTGCTATATTGCTAAAATCAAAGGATCTTTTATTTACTTCTTTGATGGATTTGGCTTAATGTTTGTACTTGTTAGTTTTATTCCATTTTTTTCACAGTTTTGCTTGAAAATTTGTTAGTTTTAAGGGCGGAAGTACTTCCATTCGAATTCCATTGAGATATTCTTCTTTTTGAGTTAATTCAAAGCCTGAATAAACTTTCTATTCGTATCTGGAATCCACTCCGACCATTTAATAATACACTATTTAACCATGCGAAACAGACTCGAAACGATGGCTTTAAATTTTCCTAATTCCTAGTTCTTAGTATACGAACTTCCGGCATATTTAATCACTGATTTTTCGTCATTTTAATCAGAAGAAATGCTGATCAATATGGGAAGTAAATCTTTTTCGACCGTATTTATAAATGAAGGATTGGCTCTTTCAAAGGCATCTTTGAGGTACTAAGATAGAATATATTTGATACTCTGACTGCATAGAGACGAGCTTAGGCATTGTAGTCTGTGGTCAATATTTATTTAATTGCTTGAAAGGAACATTTTACTGCATCTCTAAATAAAGGTGTGTGTACTACTTCAAATTCAGCAAGTCGTTGAGGTATGCCTTAGTGTCTTTATAAGTCTATTTGCGGATTATTAAAGAAATTAGTTTGTCTTTATTCATTATTTAAATATTTAATAACGATTATTCAATCATTGAGTTTATTTGCTCACTATCTTTTTATCTTCTTGCCCATGGATTCGTGCTCATTGATTGGCTCGGGTTTGCGGATGCTTTGTTGGATTTATGTGGATTAGTTTACTGACGTTGGCTCTTGGTTACGGCGCTTCTTTTATTGGAAGATCTCAGCTTATTAGTAAATTGCTTTGCGAAGATTCTATTCTGTCATTTCGATTTTATCAAAGGAGAAATCGAAGACGTCTTTACATTTGACCCTTGCACGATTTTTATACTCTTCCAAAAAGGGATGATTTAAGCATTACTCCGCATTATACCTTAGCTGAGGGTCATAGACAAGAATATGGTCAAGCAAATCCAATGCCTGTGGGCTCGCCTAAATAAGAAAGGAATTACTTTGGGGAATAAAAATTTCCAATCAACCTTATCTCGATCGGGAATGTCCTTGAACACTCTATTAAGTCCTTGAAGTTAGATTGGATCAAGTCCAGGAAACAGCTCTAGTTTTGGCTTGCCTAAAATGGCAACGAATCTTCTTAGTTGATCGATATAGTCTTTACCTTTAAAGAGTACAGTTTTTCCAAGCATTTCAGCAAAAATGCATCCAATGGACCAAATATCGATAGCTTTCGAGTAAATATTATGATTAATAAATATTTCGGGCGCTCTATAGGGCCTGGATGCCACATAGTAAGTAACTTCTTCGGTCGCTATCTATTTTCTCGCCAAATTCATATCAGCTATTTTCAGCTCTAACTTCTTATTGATAAGAATATTCTCAGGCTTGATGTCTCTATGAATAATATCGGCAGAATGCATGTAGTTGATTGCACTAAAGAGTTGATAGAGGATGAATTGCATCATTTTTTAGTTGAGGGGAACTTGTTGAGAGTGGATGAGTCTTTGCAGGGTGTAGTCCATATACTCCATGCAAAGATAGACTTAATTGTATTTGTTGATCTCTTATTTTTATATTTTCATCATGTCTTTGAGGCCCACTATGTTTTTGTGTTTTAAGAATTCTGAATAGTTATACATTTTACTTAAGATTTTGATTTATCTGAGAATACGTTTGGTGTCTCCCAATTAGTCAAAAACTTTGTGGATTCTTTTAATAGCCACTTGCTCATCGTTTTGTGTATTTTTTCCTGATGCAACCAATGCATATGTTCCTAGTCCCTTCACAGTATCAAGTTAATATTAGGGATCTATGCTAAAGGGGTATTAGAGAAACTCAGGAAAGGTAAATATTTTTTTTCCTTTTTAGTTATAGCTGATAATAACTGAGCTCTTCAAACTTTTTGGTGCTTACTTTTCCTGTTTATTATTACAATCCATTAATTATTATAGCATTCAAACTATAAATCATTTTTATAGAGAAAAATTTGATGGATTTGATTAAATTGGATTGGGAAATAGTGGCGGATTTATTTGGATGGTTATTGGGTTATTATTTGAATGTATTTATTGTTTTGCAAAAATATGAAGAAAAAAGAGAAATTTGTTGAAGGATTTGATTTATTAATGATTTATGGATTTACTAAGGTATTATTTGCCTGTTGTTTTAAAGAAATTGTTTATCATTTCCCATTTTTAGGAAGAAAAGCAATGGAATTAAAGCCTGATTTATTCCTTAGAGAACAAATATTTTAGGAAAAGCATACTCAAAATTATAATAGGTCTTTTGTATGAATAGTTCGGCTTAAGAGTAGGTGGGTGATCTTAAGCAAACTAAAGCATGTGAACTATGACTAAACGGGCTCAATTTAAACTGACTTCCATAAATAAATCTTACGATTCTTCGACTAAATCTAATTTTTGTGCTGACAACTTGATAAATGTTCTCATTTTGCGAGCAGAGTGCATCTATGATGAGATCTTCCCGGAAATAAAGGGAAAAATTATAAATACAAAGCAAAATAGACAAAAATATGTATTTTACTTAGATAATTTGCTATTTATAGACTAAGCAAACATTATCTATGTCTGTCGTATCAGGATTATATTCTTATGCCTGCAAGCAAAACCAGAATAAAAGCAAAAGCTATAAAGAATTAAAATCTATAAAATCATAAAAAATATTATTTATTAAGCCCTACAATTTACCTGCAAGACTTTGTACTATAAATTCTCTATCTAGTTTATCATAGAAAGTTAGATGTATAGACTTGACCATTTTTTATTATTTGAAGTCAAATTGCTTTGTTACCCAAATCAAACAAAAAATATAACAAAAAGCATATATTAGTTGATCTTTCGAGTAGTGGTGGCGAATTCAATGAGTTCATGTGAAGGACAGAGTATTGGTTCGAAGTGTGCGTGAAGTCCATTAATCTTTAGTTATTATAATATTTAATAAAGGTAGTTTCAGCTCAAAAGGCAATGAACGTGTGCTTAGACATTATCTACAACAATTATGAGCCAATATATGGGGAAGGGAAATAAGAAAGTTTAATTTCAGAAGTTATCACCCCTTAGGTGATTAATCAATAGAAAGTTGAAAAAAAGGAGAAAAAAAGGGCGAATTATCGATGGACATATGAATAAAACATTCGATATGCTCAATTCCTTGCCAAGAGAGGTCAGATGTTCTCTCTTTCCTTTGGACAGAGGAAGAAAAAGCAGGTCAATATAAAGATGAGCTAAGCTGTTAAAACAAGAAGCGCATCACAGTGTCATACTCACCATCAAAAAATGATGAAGAAATTCAAAACTATCTAAAAGATCGTCTAAAATTACTTAACGTCGACTCGAGACCCTGAAATTAAAAGCCAAACATCAATATCCCCCAAAGTGGAACAAATTCAACAAATGGTGAAAGAATAAGTCCAACATGAGCCCTTACTTCGATTGGATGAGCAATGGTAGTATTAGTATTAGCAAAGGAACTTATTTTAAACGATAAGCCTGTCTAATTGCGTTTAGTAATACATTGATTTGCGATGATTATATAATTGAGTACAAATCAAATCAAACTTTTTCAGTCATAATGCATGGAGAGACCTTTTGTTATTTTATAAAGGAATCATAGGGGATCTCAAATTTTGCTTTTGTTTATTGGGCAAGGGCCATCATATTCATTTCTTCTGTCTTGTTGTTTTAAGGCAAAATCTTAAGTTCCGGGTAATTCTCAATATTTACTACTAACCTCTGGGCGCCCTGTCTTTGAACTTCGGTCGTTTGGTCCTGATTATCCCCACCATTTATTCCCAAATTCTACTGTAAAGACATAACAATCAAACAAAGTTATAATTTTACTCAAGATAATTTGTTCATTCAATATACACTTTCTCTCTTGTTTGATTTTATTGATATCAAGATTTCCATTATTACGACGGCTTTTAGTTATAATAATCAATAAGGAATTTTTTGAAAAAGTATCAACTTACAGGATTAATCAAACTGCCTGTACGCTGAGGAGGATATAAAAATGGTTGTAATGTTCTTAGGGTCCAAAGAAAAGTTGTTTCGAAAAATCAAGGAGAAAAGTATGTGCAGGCACTTTACTTGAAGGCTCGGGTAAAATGCAATATCAATGATAGATTTATTTCTTCTCACTTAATGATATCTTAAGAGAATAATGGAAGTTACGGTCTTTCGGATAAAAGTCTATTATTCTTTAGAGATGATTTAATGACTCAAATACCTAGAATCGCAACAGTCTTTACGATTCAAGATCTTTATCTTAGATATTTCAATCAACTTTGATATTTATCAATATGTCCTGGCATTTTCATCTCAACAAGAAACTAAGTCTCTAAACCAGGTCCGAACAAAATACCATAAAAAAACCCTTTTTTGTCTTTTTCAAGGATATTTGATGAATATGATCTTCAAAATGAATCAAAATATTCGTTAAGTTCGTCATAATTTTCTTCAGGTGACATTCTGTTTTATCTCTCCTTCTCTCCTTATTCCACCTTCATCTTAACATTAGTATCTTTGTTATTTAAGGGATGTCTTTCTTATTCATGCTATGACTCCTCCCCTCGCCCTTCCCTTTCCCTTTTGAAGTTTGCACATTTCTTGGAGTTCTTGTAGTGGGGGCCAATACTCTTCCCCACGCATTACACTCCACAGCAGATACAGATGTTGATCTCCTCCTTAAGTCTACATCAAATTGGAGTTACATCTAATCGAATTCCTTAGCGAGGATAGAGTTGAACTTATCATAGAATATCCTATTTTTGTCCATCTTCTTGCCGAACTGCGATATTGCCTCAATTGTCTCACCACTTAGCTCAGGCTTCATTGTGCTCTTCTTCATTAAATTCGTTAAATTATAAATTCAAAATGGTAGTTTAGCTTTTACTCATGCACCGGTATTTATTTTAATATTAATATCATCTAGATGAACCTTTTGAAAAAATTAAAATAAAGCAGCCAAAATGCTTTACTAGTCATCATCAATATGAAAATGCTTGATTTAAGCTTGTCCCTAATATTTAATTGTAGCTGTTTGATGCCTTTAACAATTGACTCCAATAACATCATCACTATAATCTAAATACGAAAATCAATAAAATACACGCTTAGGAAAGTAATGAATCTCTCTTACGGGTATCAAAAGTCACACTATCTTAGACATTATAGATTTTAGTAATGAAATTGGATCGAAATCAATACCATCCTCACCAATAATTTCTTCTTCTTCTTCTTTGATATTGAGTAAACACCCTTCCAAAGGCACTTCTTCCTGTACACACTCCCCTTTTGCAGGCTTGACAGAGGTCAGACCGGTGAGGTTTATCCTAATCTGTCCCACCTCTTCCGAAATTGTTGGAGTTAGGATCGTTCTTCCACATATAGGCAGGATAGAATTCCCTTCTACAATCCTTGCATCCTTGCTTGTATCCTTTCATTGCGTGGGCCGACATCCACTTCTTGTCACAATAGTTACAAACAAAATGTCCGAAACTTTTCCCTCCGACGAAACTGCTCCCCAAAATCCACTTGCCCTAGCAGCCAGGATAAGGAATCTCCTCAGGTGGTGCAAACGACATGTATCTAATTATAAAATCATGAATACATCAATTGATTTTAAATCATCAGGTCTGATCAATTCTAATTAATTAGTGTAGAATATAGTGATATTCATAATGATACAGTTCTAATAGTTAAATAATTCAACTGCAGCCATTGTGTTACCCATGCTGCCTCAGTAAGGTGCACTCCTGCTATTACTTCTAACGCAGGTAGGCTTAGTATTGCTTGCTTAACTCCATCATCTCCTACTCCTCCTCCATCAGAACTGCCTACAGACATTCTTCCCAGTATTGCTGCTCGTGCTATTGCTCTACCATCTCCGAACGGATCTCTTCAAATCGACTCTCCAACTCCTCCCTTCATTATCGCAAGGCATACCTTCGTACATCGATAGTTACCTTCGTAATTTATTTCTGAACTATTTGACTTTTTATTGGTATTGATAATTTTGTTGCATAAGTAATATTATAACAATGAATGCAGTCTCAACGAATAAATTAAAAGGTAATATTTAATCGTTACGAAAATGTTCCCAAACTGACCTCCATGTCAAAATTCTGAATCTGGTGGCAAACCGCATGAATCCTGTGAGCTCTGATCTCGGGTTGGAGAAGCAGGCATGCGGATCTTGCACAAACTATCTTCCTGGGAGTTCCAATTCGACCAAGAGACACAGTTTGGCAACCACAAGGGCCAAATAAGGCAAGAAATAATGCAATAAAACTATTTGTGAGGGAAATTAACCGAATTATAACAAAAACAATGTCAATCATTAGAACCGATTTGATCACCTCCATCGTGAATTATCGAAAAAGAATAAGAGAAAACTCTAAATAATCGGGAAAGTTATAAGTTTGAGCATCGACAATACTAAAATAGGGGACTTCACTATCGACCTCCGAAGATAAATCCCGACCTAGTTCGTAAACATAAAGATGATGAACAAGCTAAAACTCGAAAATGCTGACAAATCACGCAAAATAAGCTAATTGGAACATCAAATAGTGGAATTGCAGTAGAAAGTAATAGAGCTCAGCTTTAATCTATCAAACAAAAGTAAGGTTTTCTCTGAGAAATCCATCCCTCCATGGCATTCCATCAATAAAATAAGCTCCATCCACGATACTAATAACAATTAATCGAAGTAGACTTAGATTTGGATCGATTTGTAGCAGTAAACCCGAAGTCAATCAGGCAAATAAAAAGTATTTGGCTATAAAAAGTAGTGCTATTAATACGATTTCTTACTTCGGATACTCAAAAACCAGGCCATATAGCTTTAAAGATGCAAATTCATCAACGAGAAAGATAAAAAGTAGTCGAAAAAGTTATGATTCCATAATTATAGTGATTTTTTTAGATATTGGGGCTAATTTCTGATTTTCTCCCTCATTGGACATATTAAGAATTAACGAATTAAGGAATGAACTATCGAATAGAATAATATAAAAACAGATCATTATTATTAGCTCTATATCCTTAAGAAATTATCCCCCTCTTCAGAACAGTCAAGATCGAGGTATTGCATCCAAGCAGGTTAATTATGACTGTACTCGAAGTACTACTCACCCAAAAATTAACCACCCCTGATTCTCTATTCATCTAAGCATGAGGGTGGATCAATTGAGCCTGATGAGCTCATCAACATCTTTTTATCATTTTGCTCCGAACAGCATTCGATGATGTTTTAGATGGTCTTATATTTGAGCATCATCTTTTGGTGGTAGCTGTGGCATTTGGCAGCTGTCCTTGATTTAATTGCTTAGCTCATCATTACATTGATCTTTTAGCGTTTGCGTTGGGCAAGGCTATAGGAAAACAAATGAATATTTTTCCTTAGGAAGCATAGGTATTTCTTCTTTTCGGATTTATTCCAAGCGTTTTTTACATATCTTCCCTTGGGTTCTTGTGCCTAGTTGCTAGCTTTCGATGGATTCAATCTTTTTTTGCCTCTCTTTGCAGCATGGCTCTCAGAAACTTCGCATTCTTTGACTTATACTTCATCATTATCTATGAAATTTATACAGATATTCATCTTTTCCCTCTTGACTCTCAAAGATTATATTATAAGTTTGTCTAAGGGCTTAAAGAATTAATGGGAAGTCCCAAACGTCTGTGATTATTTTGGCATCATTTTCGGATAGTTGGGGCCCAAAAGGATAAATGTATCTTCGCATTTTTTTGATTATGCTCAATATTAAGGTTCTGACAAAAATAATCCTGAGGCACGGCTAAAAGAAATATGACGCAAATAATATATTTAAGCACATAAAAATCTTTATTTCTTATAGAAATCTTTGAAAATAGGCTTAATAAAGTAAAATCGTTTATTGTTTGAAAGTTAATAATTTTGATAACTTTATTCCAAAACATCGTTTTTAAAACATATAAAAATAAAGAAAAAAAATAGTCCAAATGCAATTTTTCTTCAATACTTTGCTATGTCATCGCTGAATATCGAATTCATCCTTTCGCCTTAAAATTAATCAAACCAAGATGATTTATAACCATATAAGAGCTAACATATGCATTCTCAATTAATTACAAATGTGTTGAGGGTATGCCCATTCGATAGTAGACCTCAAATGGATCTAAAAGATGCCAGATTCGTTCGTAAAACATCTCTATTGATCGGTTTGTTTCAATAAAATACGATTAATAATTCTAAAAGGTCAAGATCGAGTTTGAAGAGTTCAGACAAGAGTAGAAAAGGCACTATTAGATCATTATTTGCCAGCATAATTACAAATTTTTTTATTCTGCCAGCCAATTTATATCATATATCATCTTAGCTCTTAGAATAGATATGTATTGACTATTATCATTGCCTATGTACGCCTGTTTTTATTTATATCCATACTTCTTTGTAAAATAATCACTCAGTGACAAGATGATCGCCTGAAATTAATGGCTTTGATATTTGCAAGGACTGAGATTAATCTCTATTTATTTTGTTTTAGATCATTTTTCGTAAGGTGAACGCTCATGAATTTTTAATCTTTAATCAGCTATTGGTCCATTAAATAAGGATTTGTTTAGCATATTTCAAAGATGATTCAATATTCAAAACATTATTCAACGATTTATCATGAATTTAGGAGGCTTTTTCTTCTATAGGCCACTCAAATATCAGTGACCGATTCTCTGAGAAACTTACAATCATGAATAAAATAAATGATGAGAAGCCTTATATGATCAACCTAATAGGGCTCATATTTAAAAGATCTGATTGAGCTCATAAGTAATGATCTCCATGGAATGAGCAATATCATCAGTTAGATCAACAACTTTCTTTTCCTCTTCATCAACCTTAATAAAGTCTTCCTGCTTCAAAATCCACTTCTTTTGCTACAGCTCACTCAGCACATAAAAATAAATCAATTACGATGTATTCAACTGTGCAATGCAGTATACTTTTATCCATCTGTTGCCGATAAGTCCGAAATCGTTGTATTCTAATTTCTTCTTTGGCTTCTTTGATTATTTGAACTAGAGTTGGATTATTTGTTTGGTTTCATTCATGACTTCGTAGAAGTTATGTAGTTTGTAATTTGGGATATAAACTGAGGTACTTACTAAGGAATTGGCCCATTTTTTAGGTTTCGTAGATTTCTTGTCTTTGATAGCAATGACTCTTTTCAAGATATTGAGGCGAAGGAGAAACAAAAAATAATCGAAATACATGTCTTCATCTGTATACCCAAATTAGATTTCTTGAGGCATTCGACTGTATTATATTGACTTCTCTTCAATTTATTGGATCTAAGCTTACGAAAACTTAGTGATAAGGGGCAGTCCTTTTTCTGAAAAGATAACAGTGCAGACAGAGCTATAGCTGGAAACCTGTATGGTGAAGGTGGGCAGAAGATAAAAAAGTTTAGGATTGTAACTTAGATATCTAATCAATGGCAATTTCTCATTGATTTCATAGTAGAACTATAAAAATTGTATGGAAGTTGCAAGTCGAAAGTTATCTAAAGAGTAGGAAAGGAGTCTGCCTGCACTATTGTAGATATTAAACTCGCTTGTTAATGATGACTTCAAGGATGTTAATTAAGTTGGCTCATAGTGCGTATGAATATTCTATTTTATAAGTTATAATGAAAGTCTTCTTCCTTCATAACTTGGGAAGGGAGCTAGTGCCTTACCGTAAATAAACCTTGTATACTTATTGATCTTATAGATTTGCTTCTGTAACTCTTACTTCCCACCTTGCCTGCTGCCTAAAATATTTATATCGATAAGCCGTTAGTCAGGGATTAGGTAGTGATTACCAAACCAGCCAAGTTTTGAGTATAATAAGTTGAAGTTATTCTCACGCATTCTAAAGGTTTTTACGAATCTTTTGCAAAAGTTTATTGATTATTTACTTAATTATTTTTATAGAAAAATTTACCGATATTTATTAGGAATAGGATTTTAGAGAGTTTAGATTTAACAGCTATCTTTTATGTATGCTTGGAAGAATATATGCCGGTTTTGCTCAGGAGATAAATGATGGGTAAAAGCTAAAGGTTTTACAAAATGGAAATATAAATTTGAAGGCACTTACTTGGGGTCGATTCTGCATGTATAGGAGTTTTTCTCAGTATTACAAATGATAGTTAATTATTAGAGTTTGATAAGTTTTATTTCGATGAAATGCCCGATTTGATTTAAGCGGATTCCTTTGAAATCATGCTAATACAACTTTATGGCTGATTGAAAAATGCTCAAAGTCAGGTTATATGACTACTCTTAAGGCCCAATGTCAATTTTATCCACAAAAATCATAATTTTTCTTAGGTCGCTCTCATTTTTATAGTGATAGCATGTAAATTATTGATATATTTGCTTTGATATCTCTCCCAATTATCCACTGTACGCATTGTTAATGTAAAATTATGTCATGTCCTTACTGAGCTCTTAAAATTCTGCTTTCAAAGAGTATTCTTTAGCAAGAGATTTCCATTTTTTAATATCTTAGAAAAATTAGAATTTATCTTGGATATTTTTGCAATATTCTTAGAAGACAATGATATAGTGCTCAGCACTTGCATAGGTACAGTTATACTTATCAATCATCTTGACAATGGTAATAAAAACTGCAATCAAAGTAAAGATATAAATTGATTGCCCATCCTATTTTTTCTAAAGCAAACTCATAATTAATACGCGATTGAAAGTTTCTCCTTACAAATTTTTACAAAATAAATTAACAAAGTTGATTCCGAATAATGCTTATATATTGAGTTCTATGTTGTTGATTTTTTAGTTAATTAAGGGCAGCTCTTTGTTTAGTACATAGAGAAACAAAATAGAATTGTATGGTAAAGCTCGCTTATTAATAAATTACTGATGAATGTATATACTAGGAAAAGCTTTTATTACTCCAATGCAAAGGAAAAAGCAAATTGATTCGATTCCTTTGATATTTTTAGAAAAGAGCAATTATTTGCTTCTACTCATCGTTTCTCTTTAAGCTATTTAGTACATTCTTTTGACAAGATAGAAAAATATGTCAGTGAAATTAAACTTGGGATTTTAATCAAAGGTTTTCAATGCCACTAATACTCTTTTGTATTGTTTTTATTTGAACCTCCAGATCAATTTTTAGACTTAGTAATAGAGATCTCGATTGAAATTCCTTGAAAAATACTCGAAAATAAAGGTCCCTTTGTTTTAAGTATTCTGATATTAGTTAAAGGGCGGTACAGAGTAAAATTTAATGATCAAATCCTAGATTTTTAATAATTCATTGAGCTGCTTAAACTTAGAAAAGCTTGTATAATAAAAATTTGTTTATCTCTGAGTTCTAAGAATTGATGAAAAATGTTGATGAATTTTAGGAAGCGAGACGGGAATCTATTGTTTATTATATAATTAGTCAATAATCCTATAATATTTCGGATTTATAGCTTTATTTTCAACGATTCTTTACTGTTTTTGAAAATCTGCGACTATCCTTATAAAATTGATCTAACCTTTATTAGATAAATTCAATTATATTTTTGGGAATCTTGTGCAATGTTTTTTAAGATCATTAGCGAGAAATCTTTCAGTTTTCCATACTTATCCATTTATTAAGCACTCTAACTGAATCTATTAAATTGATAGAAAATCAATAAATTAATACTAAATAATTTTAGTAAACTTAGTAATTTTATGATTTTTTTGTGTTTAAGCTGTTGAATTCTACTTATTAACTAAAATATGTTTACACATAATTCCTTTTGCCCAAATTTTTATTTCTGTTAAAGATTCATCAAATTTTGAATTAACTTAGACTATTATGATACGAAAACTAATTTTTTAATTCAAAAATAAGGATTTAGACATCCAATATTATAGAAAATTCGTAATGTAGTTTTTATCGTTGAGGTAATTTTTGAAATAGTCATGTAATTTGAGCTTATTTTTTATGTTTTTCAAACTTAAATTAGACTATTTTGATAATTTGATTTTTTATACGATATTCGCAACTAATTTGCTCTTAAAAAATCTAGATAATCCCAGAAAACCTTTATTCAATGACTATCGAAGCTTGGACAATAAAAACATTGCTATTTCGTTACATTCAATGATAGATCTAAAGTACACCGTTATATCGTTTCTTTCGCTAAATTTCAGTATAATTTTTGCTTAGAACTATGCATATTTGTTAATCCATTCTTAATTCTGACCATTTTTTCTTACAATATCAAAGGATATTGGATAAGGCAATACTTTTTCTTATTAGTTCTTTCCAACCTGATACAAAATCTAATTTTCTATTTTTAAATGCCTCCATTCAGTTATTCCAAAATTTTTCCCTTTCTTCTACATTTAAAACTGCATGAAGAGTATCTATTGACGGTTGATTAAATCCGCATAAAGAGGCTATATCGATTAGATATTACCTTTGTGGGTGAGTTATCATTTGAGTCACAAAAGATAAGCGTAAACTCGTTCTCTAGGAAGCTCTCATACTAAGATTGTTGCTGATGGGCTGATATCATATAATTCTGAAATTATTTTTAATTGAGTAGTAAATCATAATAATGATGGTTTAAATATCGATCATCAAGCAGTCAAGACACAGGCTCCTCCGATGGCTCTAATTTTCCTCTAGGCGATTTTACTGAAAAATTTTGCCTTGACAACAACAGGTTGGGTTGGTAAAAATCCTTTTCCAAGAACTTTGAAGTATCCTGCCTTGGTGACATCGATGACTGGCACTGCGTTTTTATTGAGGCCGGCCTGCTGTCTTGCCTGGTCGCTGACTAGGTTCCAAATCTTATCGATGTTGATGGAAGGGTAGTGCTGCCTGTTCCTCTGGAGGTTGAACACTCTAATACCCTTCTTACCGAAATAGCCAGGATGGTAGCGATCCATGGCAGTTCGATTGTGTTGAAGGCCACCAGCATTACCTCTACCTCCTGAGTGCTTTCTGTGCCTGCCAACTCTACCTCCTCCGCAGCTGACTGAACCTCTGAGCTTTCTGGTCTTTCTAAGTCTTGATGTCATATTTTATGGTGATTAATATTATATTAAAAAATATTGATTTTATGCACTAATAATTAATATTCCCCATACAACCAAAAACATCCGATTTATTGCTCGACATAATAATACCAAACACTGGGGACACTCCCTCGTACACAATGATGATTGTTAAGCTATGGTTAAGCAATACACTATATCAGCATCAGTTAAAGAGGTTATCATCGTCATCTTCGTCCTCGTTGCCGGGTTGTTCCTGCTGTCCAGGGAAAGATTGCTCGATATCTCCGTTGGCGAGTCTATCGAATAGAAGATTGGCTGCTAACTACTCGTTTTTATCGCAGGCTATGTAGGCTTGGGCAGCTTAGATCTTACTGAATCCGAGTGCAGCCAACTATATAGTCAAAGTAGATACCCTGTTTATGGCTTGCTCCTATTGCTGCGAAACCAGGATCTATCCCTCTTGGCCCTCTCCCTATCCTTCGAAATCCTCATCTTCGTCCCCTTCGAGCAGGCGCTCGAATTCTTCAGGGTGCTGCACAATTAGCTTCGTTAGATCGATCTTACATTATAGATTTAGGGGGATGTCGTGGCGAGTTGTTCGAGGATGGTTTGGAGTGAGCTTGGATCTTGCTGGACAGCCTGTCTGATCATTTAGAACTGGGGAAGTGAGGCCAGTGCCTGGAGAGATACTCCTTGGGATTGACCTCCCTGGCCGCCCTGGCCGCCTTGCCCTCCTCCGAGATTGGCTGGGATTCCGTTCAATAGATACTCGACGGCTCTTTATGAATTATTGAAGGCAGCCCTGAGAGCGGCAACGCACTGTTCTCTTGGGAAGCCCATAGACATGAGCTCAGTGATCTGAGCCTAGCTCTATTGATTTTCTTGTGGTTTTGGAGCTTCCTTTTTTTCCTCTTGTTTAACTTCCTTTTTCTCCTCAACTTTAGGAGCCTATACTTTTTCTTCAACTTTAGATTTGGGTTGGGGTTTCTAGAATAGAGTATGGTATACAGCTACTTGTGTCATGACAACAATGAAGTCAGTTTCTTTGAGTGCAAGTTTTTCAATGGTCTCTTAGTTATTGATGGTTTTCCCTTTGAAGATGATCTTCTGGGTTTCAACTGGATGTCCCTTTTCGGCTTTGATTTTCTACTTGAGGTCTGCCACCTAAGTCACCCTGTGGTTACCGTTTGAGTTGGCTCAATCTCAACTGAAAACACCTCTCCCTTCAGGTTCTTTATATTAATCTTCATAGATATTTTCAAAATATAAACAAAGTTTATAATCATCCACTATAAACTATTCACTCTTTATTGTACCCTCCCTTTATTATATTTAAGATTACTTAGAGGATAAATACTGCATACAACAGGCAGGAAAATACTGTGGCGTTGGGGAGGTGTGGGATGGGTCCTTTGAGGATGGATATAGTTTTGGCGGGCCACGTTTAAAATACTATGAAGTATTCGCCATTCTATATTTTAATCTTCTTATAGACTATGCATAGCTTCAAAAGTTCCCCATTGCTCCAGTAAACCCTGACTCCCCGTTTTACCAAAAACTCAAGAAGGGTTTCCAAGAGGCGGGTTTCAAAATAGCATGAGCCCCTGATTCCCAACCCCTTCAAGCAAGGCGACCAGGAAAACTATCTCCCCTCTCATCTCAAGATGCAGGTATAACAACTAGACTACATTTCTCCCAATCAAATCCAGGCAATTTCCTTCAACAACACTCAGAATTCACGGAGATCGTCGACTTTCGCGCGCCACCTGCAGGCCATGCAGAATGCTGCTAAAAAACAGGAATAGATGTACCAATTTTTCATGGGGGAGGGTAAGCCACCCAAATAAACCTTGGCGAGCTGCTAGATGGAGTAATAGCAACCCATAACAATCGAGGAAAATGACGATGTTTCCATGAAGATGGAACATTGCTTCTTTAGAATCGATGACGACCCAACCGAACATTAGTCATTAAACTTCTTCAATTATCAGATCGAGGAGGAAGATGTCATTTTCTACTCACAAAACTTCATCAGTGACGAGTAGTCAAGGATCCACGATGACTATGAGGCCTACTTTGATGTATGATTTCATTTTAGCATCATTTGTAAAAATAGTCACCATCGATGGACAACAATTATCAATCACATTTTGGATGCGTGGGCATTGAGGAATATAGCTTAAGATTAGTTTGAGTATTAAGGGTTTTGTTATTTAAGTAAGTTATATCAAATTTAGCCAATTTATGGGAGAAGGGTCATATCTTCTTGCTCTGCTGCAGGCGGCCTTTAACACTGTTTTCATGTTGTTAACTTGGTTGAAGTTCGATTCAAATTGATCTTTTGATTATTTTCTCTGTTCATTTATTAGAATCAACCAATAGCATTGGTATTATATTAATATCTAGATCAAAGGTTTTGAAAAATCATTTTTTGGGGCTATACTCGCTATTAGGTATTAACTGTCCCAAATTCTACCACATATTTTCATTGTCGGGATATCCTTTCACAGGATAGGCTTTTTCCTCTATCTTCCTATCGATTATCAGGTCAACTGTCAACTTAAATGCATCATTGAGCATTCGAGGGATGAGTTCGCCGAGGAGAGGACTGGAGCATTCGATGCATGGATTCTAGTTGACTTAAATTAGCCAAACCTTGAGCTAGTTATCAATAAAGAAGTCCAGGCCGAATATCTAAAAACAATGCTTTCTTTGGTTTGCATTAATTTTCTTCTTTACTGAACTAAAAGCCATATAAGTTATTTCTTTTATGCGGTTCCAGATTCTGTCCACCTCGTCTGAGTTCATGTACTATCTCAAGTTGTTAAAAGATAGTTGGTTTGCATTTTAGAACTGGCCGTAGTTGGAAGAGTGCTTTTGAATTGCATTGTTAGTTAAATGAATGAAATAGTTTTATATGTCCTATGTTGAGAATGGCTCAGCAGATGTTCTAATGTATCCTTCCTTGAAGAAATAAATATTCATTGATTATGTCAGCAAAGCCCAGACTCTTATATCGAATTTACGAGTATTTATCAGGAATGGCTTTTAGACATACTTTTGAATCACAAAGGAGCAGGTATTCAGCTTGAATTTTTATGGTGAGCTTTTAGGCTCGGCATTGGTGGGATTTGTTGAATCAGCCTAAGATTGTTACTTATTTACTGATGATTTCTAAAGTTACCTTTATTGTTTGTCAGGACTTCTTTCAGCTTTATCCTTCTATAGTTTTTCGCCCTTCTATCCTTTTTAAGGTTTCTCGTTCTTCTACTTTAGTTTTTTTCTATTGAGAAGCACTAAGTAATCCAAAAGAATCTTTTAAAGTTGCTCCAAAGAATCAAAAATCTATATCCCCCGTCCTCTATTCAGCCCTGTCGGTTTCAACAGCCACAAAAAGCTGTTTTCTGAATAATAAGTTGAATTATTAACAGGCTTTGAGAGAATATTAACCTTTTTCTTAATGTCAGGATTCTGCCAGGCCATGTAGGGTTCGAACTTGCCCAAGAAGTTAAAGGGAAAGTTAGTCTTCTTGGATTGTTGCTTTCTGGGGTCATTCTTCTGGAAGAACTGAAGAAAGGATTTCATATTGTACTCGCAGTACTAGTCATCAAAATCTAGAATAAAAGTTATAGGAGTGATGGTGAAGACCTATATTTTCTTTGTCTCGCAGTAAATCTGTAAATTTTTTACTAATAAGTCCTTTGTGCATATTTCTTCGTTGAACTAAAAATGGTTGATAATGCGTTTCTTTGTATAACTCCACATTTTCTTATAATTATGCTTATCTTTGTAAAATACCCATTTGAGGTTGGGGACTCCTTCGCCAAATTTGATCTCCTTCCATATTTTTCGATCGCCAATGATGCTACGGACGAGATCTTCGTTATTGTTGCCATTGACGACTGCAAAGGTGAGCTAATCATATTTATTAATTTTTATTTTGAGTTCGTCTTAGATGATTTCATCTGAGTTATAGTCCTTGGAACGGATCCTCTGCGAGAGACTTGTGGTATTTCTCTTTTCCTCTGCCTTATTTTCCTATTATTCCTGGTCCGTGACCTTCTTCGCAGATTATTTCCTGATCTTAAAGTTGTGAAGATTGGCATTGAGCATTGGTTTTTTCTTGGAAATGAGTAGGGTAATTTGTTCGGGGTTGGGGGGTGTTATCTTTTTGCTGATGAGTATGTTGGAGAGGGGTTGGTAGCTGTAGAGAAGACGACTATTATTATTCAAGAGGAGATCATCATTGAGCTTCTTCGAGATGTTGGGTGCATATTTTATCTAGGGCAGCAGGTTCTTAGTCAGGGGCTTCTTCTTGGAGTTCATAAAGATTCGTCTCTATTGGAATAGGTCGAACATCTTTCCAGATTTTATTATTGGATTATAAAATAATCTAACATTCCACCACATTCTCGCCTAATATCAAGAATCCAATCTATTGATGGGCTTGGGTTGGTCCATGGGAGAATTTACATTTGGAGGATATTAATGACATAAAATAAATGCAATAAATTGAAAGCTATAAATGAGGTGATGGTTAATATAAAAAAGATAGAAATCATGATTAATAATCTTCCTCCTCACAGCTCTAATAATTATCGTCGTCATCACCAAAATTGCCAATATCGATTTTCAGCTATTTATAGGTTTTGAGAATTTCGTAACCGTCAACTGCCTCATCAAAAACAAGCTCAAACTTATTCTCTTAAAGATAATTATTAAAGGGGAGCTTGATTTTGCCCTGAGGGTGGGAAATATTTGCATCGAGGCCTATAACCAAGGCATTATCGAGCATTTGTGGGATGATATTAGCAAGGACACTACAGTTGACCTCAATGCAAGGATTGGTGTTGACCTCGATCAGCCAGCATTGGTAGTTGCAGTCGATCATTACATCAATCCCGAATATTTCGAAGTTATTCATTCTTCTCTGAGGATCGATAAAAGGAAACGAAGCGTGAATGATATCACTGCCAATCCTTCTAAGCTGAGGAAATATGCAATCGTAAAACCCCTTCTTAGGATTAATCTTCAACATATACTCATTGAGCTGCTGGTAAGACAATTTATTGGCTTTTTCGAATTTGCCATACTGAGGAAGATACTTTTGAATAGCGTCATTAGTCAGATGGACTGCAGGTTGATAGCTTTCCAGTGAGTAAGGATATGAAGTGGTCCTTACATAGCCTTCCTGATAAAAATATCCGCGGATTTGGCCTGCAGTTGATGTGATCATTAAATAGTGCCTGAGATCGAACTTGCGATTTTGATATAAGAATGGTCGTTATATGTACAATTGAACGATGTATGTCCTTAGACTACCGTTAATATTCGTCTTCTTCTACTTTATTGTGTCTTTTATTTCCTTTAGATTACGGCAGTATTTGATATCCTTTCCTCGATTACTGAGTTCTCCTGGTTTGACGATCCAGCAGTTCAATCCTTCTTTACTCTTTTTATAGAATTATCTTAGAAATGTCAGATACTATTCGTCTTCTAGCCCACCTGTCAAATGGAAAGTCATGGGTAGATATCCTTCCATCTTTTTATAGCTGAAAAAGGCTTACATTGTTCGGTATAAGGCTTTTTTGTTGCCAATTACTCTACTATATTCTAAATGGTTCGTTACTTTATAACTCATAGGCTTTTTTTATATCTTAGGCTGTAGAGTGCGATGCTTCATATGCTATTTTGGCTTTCTTTACTGACCACTTCGAGATTTTATATACTTTCTCCAATTTTCATAATTTTTTTTATTTAAGATAAAACTGTTTTTATCACCCTTTTAATAGTAAATATTTTCGTAGTTTTTTTCTTCCTGTTTTTATAAATTCTATGTAATGGTTGGTTTGAATGTTCCCTGGAAATAAAAGTTATAGGTTTCCCCACCAATTTTTTGAGCCTTATACACTTCATATACTTTAAGCTGTGTCCAAATAAAATGAGCGTTCTCTTGCTTGGCCTATTAAACCCACCATCCTCTTCTATTCATTATTGATCGAATTAACCGACTATTGTTCCCCTTTCCCACATAATATTTATACACCTCTTGGCTCGATTCGTATGCGAAACCTTGGTTATACCATATCTTCCAGATGAAATCGTGGTAATAAAGAAGCTTAACTATATTAAGGCTGATATTACGTTTTTGTAATTATTCATCAGTCATATTTGGCTTAAATTTCCCAAAAATAAAGTGGAAGTCTTCTTTTCTCAATAAGTGTTTTTGAATGATTGGAGTTTGCATCTTTTGTAACCTTTCTCCTGCTTGGCTCTTGACTGAGAAGGAAGCCTCTCTCTCAATCATATGACTGGACATATGGCTCTGCATGATCTATGAGGGAGACGATAGTAAAGAAGCATCTCGATTGAGTCCTCTCCTTTTCTTCTGTTTAGACAAACTCTTTTAGTCTGAATGAGGCTGCAATCTGATGATACTCAAATTATCCTTTTCTTAAAACTATCTCTTAGTCTGATTCTTATTGATTACATGAATTTTCCTTTAAATTTAAACCTTTCTCTTATGATTGTTCTACATATTAAACCCTGTACCAGATACTGCTTCATTGAGTAGAAGTATTGCTTTATATCATTCATAACTAATTCGTTATTGAAGTCAAAGTCTAACTTTTTCTATTTCTTTATCCTTGAGTCAATGCTCTTGCCTTTTTTTACTGTGAACCATCGTGATTGAGTTCTCTTTGTATTTGTCACCCAATTACTAGTACTCAGTGGAAGCACTCGATTCAAGCATTGGTTATCTAGTTTCTATTCACTAATGGGGGAATCGAATGGATCGCTCTTTTTTGATTCAACAGCAAAATAATGATCGTAAAAGCCTATATTATTTTTTTTATTACTGTGAATAGAGACGGGCTTTGATTAATAGACCATTTTTTGATATTTATATCGTTTCATTTGCATGGTTTGACGAAACTGAGATGTATTATTGTCAGCAGATTACATTCTTTTTTGATCAAACGAATCGATGGATTTGTAAGGAGATTCATTAGGGCTCGGCTAAGCATATCTTTCCCGTCCCTAAACAGGTACATTAAGTTCTTTGCAGTTTATTAACATTTATTCTTTATTATTAATACTATCACTGAGGGATATAAAATTATTGCTCATCTTTTTTAATCATTAATATAGTTAATATATATGCAAGGCAAGCCAATCATTTATGAGTTTTGAGAGGAAAAGATTATGAGTATAATCGGTAAAAGTCAACCTGGTATTTGACTTTCCATAAATCCCTGCCAAAAAAAGAATATTAGTTTTATTGCTTGATGACTAGCTCAAATCCATTGACTCGGCATTCCCAGTTATTCTCTTAGAATTTGAATTCGAACAATACACTTCTCTTACTCTTTTCTTGCACCTTAACACCTTTAATGTCGCATCCGATCCTCACCTATATCCCTTCCTATTTTCCATTTCCAAATAATATGCCATTGAACATATATGTAATCCACCCTGGCTTATCACTTAGAAACTCAATTATCCTCTCCATGATCATGCGTGAAGAAAGCAAAGTCTTATCTTGTTTTAGCCTCTCAATGATGGAGTATATCTTTTCATAGAAAAGTGAGCTTCTTAAACTTGGATTGATAAACTTAGAAAACTACTAATTCTTCATCTTTAGTTTGTTTAAGGTTAGTGTATCTAATTCAATGAAGTGTTTGTATGAATAGTAGAATGCATAAACTGCGATGCACTATTCAACAGCTAATTTTATCTATTCACTCTTTAATCGATAGATTATTTATTAGACTTAGAGGACTAATTTTGTATCGTTTTCCCTTAATTCTAATGGAAGCTATAAGCACCATACTTTTTTTATAAATAAGTTAATCGCATAGTTTTCTGACTTGAAAAAACCGAAAAATCCTCCCTATTACTTGGGCATATTCATTAATTCTCCAACTATTTCATCATCAAACATAACGTGGATTTTCCCATTGATATTCGCTGCAAGTGCATAGTCTTACAATGAGGTGTTGAGCCTTTTCTCGATAAGCCATAAGACATGCTTAGCAGTGTAGCTTGTAAAGATCTCCAAGTTGAAATTATCGTTTCCATAGACATTACTTAGATATACTGTAATTAATATTTTTTTGTATTGGGGTTTAGGATTAGTATAAGCGTGGTTAATCCATCCTAACTTACTTTTTATCCAAGCTACTCTTTCCCTGACTCCACTTTATTTGAGTTTTTCAGGAGGGAAGGAAGCGAGCATTTGCTGCATTTATATCGTCCTTATGTCACAAAAATACTTTTTTTTCATTCTTTGAGTAACACTTTTATCGATTTTGTTTTGAAAAAACTGCCTTTATTATAGCTATCCGAAGTAGTCTTTAAAGTTCTAATAAGTTTTCCCATGTGTTGTGCAGGAATTCTCTAAGCAATTGTATTTTTCATGCAATTGCAGCCATAAGGATTCACTGACCTTCAACAAATAAGACACAAAATCAATCCTCTTCAGTATCTTTTGATTGCGGTAGATCGAGTTTAAAAAGAGCTGAATAAATAAGGATTGCAATTAAATACGTTTATTTTCATTCTTTTTGTATTAGTACTCAGTCAAATCCCTCGTTCGAGATTGGATAGGGAAGATATTAGCGAATTATTACTATTTGTAAAAGACACGACCGAAATTCTCAATTCTTAGCAAAGTCTATAAGGAAACATAGGAAATTTGGTGTGGCGAGGTTGGATCATTAAATTTAGGAGGAGTTGAGTGAAACTCGATAATGAATTTATTATCAACTTTATCTGAACTTAAAAATCTCTTTTAGCATCCTACAACTCTTATAACTAAGGGCCTCTTAAACTGAGGCTATAAATTCGTAAAGCTCCTTCTTCTCTAAACCAAGGACTGACGAGTAGTCCTTTGCAAAATCATTTCCTATCTATTGGATTAATTCTGGTTCGCTTCTAAGATCAGCTTCTTAAGAAGGCAGTATACTTCATCACTGGTACTAGAATCAAAGAAGGATAGATGAACACAATAGGACTTGCCATAGAAAAAGAGGCGGTTGACAAAGAGATGTCCATCTGGAGGGCGCTAGACGTAGCTGTATTTATTGAAGTGGATGCGAAGACTATAGGTTGTTGACTTTTGGGCAAGAATTACCATATCTGAAAGGATGTACATGTTATAGGAACTATCGATATAGATTGCCTCGAATTCTTTCACGAAATAACGGGCTTCAGCTTCGATTATATTGCCGAAACGATTGTCTAAAATCATCAACATTTGATCCTTTTCCTTGTTCTCGAGAGATAGATTGTTTTGCTAGTTTACTTTGTGATAACACTCGATTGCCTATTGCAGATAGTTGTAATCAGGGTGAGTTTTTTATACTTTTGACGCATAGTCTCTCAAAATCAAATGATACTTTAGTGGTCGCTGAAAAGGCTTACTCATTAAATCTTAGAAAGTTATTATTCTATTTTAGGTGGAAAGTTTCTTCTCAATTAATCGAGCCTTTTCATTTGTCGCAAGTATGACCTTTAATTTTTTTTGGCTCTCGTTGAAGTTTTTGAAAAAATCGGAGTAAACAAGCAAAAACTTGGAGAATCTGATCATAGTTTGACCGATTAAAGTTTTCCTCCGATCCCACGATTAGAATTTAGTATGGAGTTCCTCCCTCAACTGCACTGACAATCCAATCATTGACTGCACATTCGGAAACATTCTCACAGCATCCTCTTCGTCAATGATTTTTTCCTACAATAGAGGATTTTGTATCTTCTCGATGATGCTTATCAAATCTTTGCGATAGTCTTATTCTGTATTAACTAACTCTCTCAATCGATAGTATCTATCCTTTGCGCGATTTGCTAGTTTCTTCCACTTGTTCACGGCTGCCCCTGCGGAGGCAATACATCTGAGCTTGGTTATTATTGGGTTTTGATTGTACTCCATTAAGATATACGAAATATTATGCATTTCTTATTAAATAAGTAGGCGTATTAGTGTTTCCTTGAATGTAAATACAATGATGAAAGGGAAATCATAGAGCAAATACTTAGACAATACGGAAATCACTAAACCTTGAGCTTCTTCCTTGCCTGGTACCTTTCACAGGCTTATTTGATCTTTTTCTCCCTTTAATCAAGCAGTCTCTTTTTCTTATCCTCTTCACTTTCCTTCACCTTCTCCTCGACCTTCCTTGACCTTTCGATCTCCATGCCTGCCAATCTAAAAGTATCCACGTTTTTGGTTTTCGGTAAATAGCTCTTAATCCATTTTGCATCAATTATACTAACGGTTCTCATGATTCCGTGGTTACTGCCTCCACCGAGCTCAGTGTAAAGTAAAGTCTCTCCGTCTTTGCCCTGCAAGGCAAGGGCTGAGGTAGGATCAATGATGGCGACTGTGCCTTAAGGATAGTTCAATATGTAAGCTTGCTCATTGGCTGATATCCTCGCAGTATTGAAGTAGAAAGAGATTGACAGGCATTTGCGGAGGAGTGTCTTGAGATACTGAGGAGGTATT
>JACCDV010426245.1_pt1 | contig 27882 bp, 23 predicted proteins | sample 7446131 | NCBI WGS metagenome assembly JACCDV01 (sample SAMN15323448, study PRJNA562643) | freshwater metagenome | isolation source: river surface water | place: USA:Blue River Watershed | collected 2017-08-17 | reverse complement strand
CCTTATTATACCACGGAACACAGTGGTATAATGTGAGCGCAAACAAAAAATTGCGAAAATTAAAATAGAGTAATTAGTTGGTTCATCTGACTAGTTGCTTTATTTTTTGTCATATGTTTAATTTAACAAAAAATTGATTATTTTTTCTTCGAATGCAAGACACACTGAACTTGTGATTCAACAGCACAAAGCAACACAAAAGCGACACAAAAGGCATCAACAACGCGAAACAACGCGAAACAATGTCGGACGTACCATCTTGGCAAGACATAGTCGCAGTACTTGCGAGCGTTCCAAAAGAGGATGAACTAAAGCTTCTGAGGGAGTATGTCGGGAAGGTCATCGAGAGTGAAAGTGATTTCACTCGTCTCGGCAAAAACACGTGCAAATTTTTCAACATGGTGGTGCACAAGATCGGCAAGATACTGATCATGGCAAGACTTGAGCATGGTGGATCGCTGAGGCTTGAATACCGCCCTTGGCTCAAAGAGTTCTTTGGCATCGACGACGTCTCGAAGCTGCCTTTCGACGTGAACGACATCGCTATGCAGTTCAAGGCACTGTTCGAGTCGGAGTGGAGAATGGAATCCTCCGAGTATGCAGCAGAGTTTGAATTACTCCACGGAAAGATGGCCAAGACGTTGGTCAATGAGTTGGTCGAGAAGCTGGTCAAGGACATGCTCACTGGTCCTTACTTCAAAGAACTTTTCAACAGACTTGTTGAAGAGGCCAATTGAGGGTTGCATCGGGACGGCGGACGGAACAACATCGAACCGCTTCGATGTTCGGTGGCTCACTTCCACCTTATTATACCACGGAACACAGTGGTATAATGTGAGCGCAAACAAAAAATTGCGAAAATTAAAATAGAGTAATTAGTTGGTTCATCTGACTAGTTGCTTTATTTTTTGTCATATGTTTAATTTAAAAAAAATTGATTATTTTTTCTTCGAATGCAAGACCCACTGAACTTGTGAGCCGGCACAAAAGCACCAAAACACATCGAACGCGCAAGACAACAAGATGTCGGACGTAACACCTACTTGGAATGGATCGAACGAGGCGCCTGCGACTGTCGAGGAGAACATCAACATGGAAGAAGCCAAGAAAGCCGAGAAGGCCGCCAAGAAAGCTGCCAGAAAGGCTGCCAAGAAGGCCGGTGAGAACAATGGCACCAGTGCGATGGCCAACACGGAACAGAAAGTCAAGCTGGCAGCTTTGCGAGCCACCAAGAAGGCAGCCGAACGGAAAGTCATCGAGGCTATGAGGAAAACTGGAAAGGACATCAAGCAAACCAATGTGATCGCCAAGGAACTCAAGAGGAGAGCAAAGAAAGCCAAGAAAGAAGCCGCGAAGGTCGAGAGGGAGGCCATGATTCTCGAGCGAAAACTCAGGCGGAAAGAGAAGAAGGCAGCCAAGCGGGAAGCCAAGGAGGCAGCCAAGGAGGCAACCAAGATGGAAGCCAAGGAGGCCGAGATGGAAGTCCAGAACTGATCCACCATGGCGCCAGATGGCCATCTCAGCCTACCATGCTGTTATTGATGTGTGGAAACGGTCATGAGTAATCAGTCATGCAACTGATTGTTTTTTTCATCATATGTTTATTTTTTTAAAAAAAAATTGATTATTCTTTTCACGATTGCAAGTCATCATGGAACTGCAACAGCCAGCGCCCGAACAACACCACGCAGCATACTACCCATATGATAAGGATGTCGATCCATATATTCTATCTCGTCTTGAGCGTTGTGAAACGCTTTGGAATATTGTGGCGGACGTTGTTGAGAATGCTATCCAACAATATCCATCCCATGCGTTGAAAAAACCCAAGATTATTGCGTTTATGGCGCTATTGATTAGTTGTGCAGAGGAAGACGTCGATCGGGGCGACATAAATAACGTTCTCAATTTATCATATGTAGAGCGTATTTATGAGTCGAATGACCCTGAAACCAGTTGTAAGTTGCCATTTGACATCAACCAAATAACTCCTAGGAACATTGACGACATTCTCAACGACAATCGAGTGCCATACGCGGATCCTGATTTCTGCAGAAATGCGATCGAAATAATCGTACATGGACATATTAGGTCGGGGTTCTTCGCCACATATGATGTACATCCGATGGATGATAGACACAATGATGTATAAAATTTGATTTTTTTTCGTCCGATGTCAGACATGAGCGCTTGTGTTGAGATGCAGTTGTACCACAAAAGTTTAACTGCGTTTTTGGAAAATTTGATTTGCGATCAGCTTAAAGTTGTTCACCACCACAACATACCGCCAGGACAGTTTATCTATGGGGACTTCAAGTTCAAAAAATACAATAAACACATTCCCATTGATGCATTCGAACCTGGGATGCAATTCAGTGATGTATTTCGGCTATTAGATGGTAACAGATTCTTATATGTTGAATATACATATAAGGATAAAAGATTCACTGTTACTATTCACAATGTCGAGGAAATTTACATAATTTACTACGACAACATAATGGCCACAATTACGGACTATATTCGGAAACTCGAGCAAACGATGCCAACAACAAATGCATCGGCCCATATCGATCTCGAACAATGCGACACAATCGAATTGATGATACAAGCATACCAAGCCAATAGGTCTGCGAACTTCTTCATTGATTATTTACCAGATCGACTAATTACTCTTAAAGAAGTAATTAAGATTATCAAGCAAGCGAATAAATTCGTAGTGATGTTAACAAGTGTTCAAAACGCAGCCATTTGGATGAAGTACTTAAACATGTGCGGCTTACCAACCGAGAATAGGGTAAATAAAATAGAACAGAAATTCAACTTCTCTGTCCTTATTCTAACAAACAGGACATACCACTCATACGAGTGCCGTATGACTGATAAACCACATTTACGAGAATTAGTGAGTTGGACCATAGTCGATTTCTCGCATGAAATTGTTGAGACATTCAAACACCGCATCTTATTTTCAAATTATGCATTGATTATGGACAATTTTACGCAAACTGAAACTCATATTTCGTTCATAAACAAACTTGGAAGATATTATGTCGACTATGGAATTGTTACATTTCATACAAACACGTCGAATAGATGTGTTTCGTTAGCCATGCTTTTGCTTAATGAAGTACATTTGCGAAACATTGTTCTTTATTGCACGGAGGAAGAAATTGAACACGCTATGTTCATATTCAATTCATTTGGAATAGAAACGGTCAGATACACGGACCACGCTAACAACAAGGAAAATGTGTATACAACAAATCGCATCATTTTGGTCAAATACACCACTTGTCCGACGCCATATATTCCAAATGCACACTGCTGCGCATTCTTGTCGATTAGCGATCACGCAAACACCATTCAAGCAATCATAGGCACTTTGAAAGTCTTTCCAGGCAAGAAAAAGGTCTACATTATTGTTCCATTTACAAACATAGATGTATTCGGTAACTTCTTATTGCGATTGAATGCATTCGATCAGCGAGTCGTCAAAGAAATCGAAGAGGGTGTTCATTCGCAAAGAATCACTGTATATTGCGATTACCCCAACATTGATAGTGATGAAATTCATCAACAAATTTCCCAATACTTCAGAGTGCCATGGATAAATCACTTTGAACAATTGCACAAATACATAATCCGTTTCAATTGCATGCCAACCGCGTCTCAGAGTTGGTGGATCAATACACAATTAAAGAGGTATAAGTTGGGTGCAGTAACCGAACCGGAAATGATTTACCTTACGTCATTGAATGGCTGGTCGTTTTACGATCCATATGATTACTGGTATTACCACTACAATGACTTGTTGGTATTTATTGAAAAAAATAAACGTCTACCAACTGGAATTGAAATGCCGTGGGTAAATCATCAACGCGATCTTTATCTAGATAAAAAACTTTCAATTGATAAAATTCAATTACTAGAAAACGTTATTAAATGGATATGGTATGCAACACCCGACGCCGAATGGGAAATAAATTTTATTTATGCCATATCATCTTACATATCGCCTCAGGATTCAATGAAAAATGAAAAACAATGTTGGATCGCGTTACAAAAACAACAACAACAAAATGAGTTATTATCCATAGTTCAGATTTGTCTCCTTACGGACGCTGGGCTGCTATAATGCGTTTGTTACAAACCAACAAAAAAACACGTCATCACTTAGCGCATGAAGTAAATGATGGCGCACGTGTACACAACGAGAAACGCGTACGCGTATTTCAGCGAGTACAAACGCAATGCGCGTCGATCATCAATCATGTCGCTTGCGTCTCGTGGTGAAAACTTCATTTTTTGTTTCGATGTTTCAATTTGGTAAAATATAAATCAACTTTATCGACCATTGTTTAGTCTGCAAGACCCATGAACATATCATATAAATATTCGTTCCCATTTTTTTCTCTATAGTATGTCGATGTTAATTCAATGAAAATTGGAACCATGTGTTCAATTACATGTTGTGTTATCTTGGTCTGCTCATTTACCATCTGTTCCGTTGGCATTCCAAACGTTAGTTGTAACTGTGACATATATACATCTAAATCAAAAGGTATTTCCCATCTTCCATTAGTGTTGCGTCCGATTACTTTGCACATATTTGGAATACTTTCTGTTTTCGAATCAAACTGATAATAATCATGTTTGGCTTGCTCCTCAAATTCATGGATAAAGTTTATCACATCTTCTTCTTTAATCATATATCCCTGACTCGTATAGTTTCTTAATTGTATGTGAACTTCTAAATCAACAATCATTTGAAAGTCAGAATTCTTACATATGCATCCTAGAAAATGCGCCATAGATGGCACATTCGACATTGGCGGTGTATATGGCGTCCATTTGTATTTGTCAGGAAATGTTGGAACTGTTTCCACCATCTTAAGCTCAATGAAAGATACCATGATTTCATAATAAATATTTGCATAATGTTCGCATATTCCACATTCAGTATTCGGCCCGCATGGAACATGATGTTCGCTCGAAAATAGCGTAAACTTGCTTGCATCAAATGGAACGGCATCGAAACCAAACCGTTTCATCATATCTATAACATGAAACGGTTTGGTTTCGACTTCATACAAACCCGATGCTTCATACAAATCTGATGATCTATTGTTTCCTTCGATAATACCGAAATCAAGTGAGGCGCAACACAAAATTTCATTAAGCAAAGTTCCTACTTCCTGTATGTCGATAGGATACTTGGCAAAAATTCTTCGTTGTGAATCGTAAAGGGCTTTTTGACGATGTTCGTAATCGGGTGGAACAACTCCCGTACATACTGGCGTCACCGCATGTAAAATGTAGTACATCTCATCCTGAACAGGGTAAAGACGACTACCGAAGGTCGAAACATCTTTTTCAGAAGCAGGCACCATCGCGCTCATGGTGAGTATTTTCTGCGATGTGTTTTGCTATTCAAAACATTTTATTCAATTTTTTTTTGTTAATTATTTTAACATAACATTTTGAATAATAATTAAATTATGATATAAAAAAATGAATATATTTTTATGATATCGTCAGCGAAAAGTCCGAAAACAAACAATGTCTCTTCCGAACGGTTCATTGTCAAGTGGAACGATGCCTAGAGTAGAACCATATAGAGTAGAACCACCTAGAGTAGAACCATATAGAGTAGAACCACCTAGAGTAGAACCACCTAGAGTAGAACCACCTATAATGTTACTCTATATGAGCCGCATTCACAATCTATTCGGCCAGATGTCACATGCGCCTAATGATAACACACCATACATACCGGGCGAACCACGGAATCGGGCTAGTATTTCACGAAACGATACAAGTAATATTACTGAATCAAATAGTTATGAAAAACGATTTGACGAATGGGTTAAACGTCATGTTAAACTATATGATGACAGTATATTGACAGACTTTAGGGATACAATGCTACCGATTGATGAAGATTTTATTGGACGTATTATTGCCAATATGTTCAATAGAACTAGAATTCCTGACGAATACAGTCCACGCTTTGAAAAGCGTGTTGTATTATCTGATGAACTAGAAAAAGAGTATTTGAGGGTTGCCATGCTAGTGAAATTTGGTGATGTGTCATCTGAAAGTGTGCCATGCATTACGCGTTATTGCAATGAATCATCTTCAACACTTCCATGCGGGAATGAATGCGTGGAATTCTATAACACATGGATTAGTCGCCTGCGTTATTTTAAGGTTTCAAAAGTAATCTGTGAAACCCACGGAGTGCATAGCTATCCGAAATTCAAAGAGCATTATTCGATGGTTTGCGCATTCGCAGATTTGGAACTTCCAGGAGAACACAAGGATATGTATCTTCAGTTGCGCCGTTATCACCAGAAATGGAGACTTTTGATGTTTTGGTGCATTGAGAATAACCACGTTAGAGTTGCGGAATACCTAATGTATCTGCGGGCGAAGAATGCGCGCAAATTCAAAGAGATATGTCTCAAACTTAAAACATCAAAAATCTCGGCAAGGATAACCAGACCTTTTAGTAAATATATCACACACCTATCTCGGAAAACTGAACATCGGCGGCTGTTTACAATCGCCGATAACACATCAAGTATTCCAATCGAAGATATGCTCATTCATGCATCATCGCATAGCCCAGCAGTTTTCGACATATTGATGCAGGATCCAAGCACTGTTTGGTCTTACACTCATTTATTCCCACATGGAAAATACCACAATAGGCTGCACAACACATTCGTCAATGCTTATGATAGAATTCGCGCCAAATACGAATATGATCCATCATTCAACGGGATCTCATGGCCATCGACGAACGGTAGCGTAAGTAAAGTTACTCGCGCTTTGTATCGCTTCTTCTCCGATTGTGAGCGGAATTTGTGAGCGGTCCTGCATGTAAGATTCTTGAGAATCTATGCTACTTTTTTTCGTTATGAAATGTTTGTCATAACGAAAAAAATGTCATAATGAAAAAAAACATCGCGAACACGAATCACATCATTAATCTATTACGCATCGAGCACCTTCTGATGTAATCATTATTTTCCTCCTTCTGGCCAGCTTTATTTTCGCACAATTCAATCTCTTCATAATTTCCAAATACAGTGAGCGATTCTTGTTTTGTATCATTGTTATTTCTCTGTTACACAACACTACATCTCCATCAAAAATCGCAAGCATCGCATTGATGTTTACGTGGCAAAGGATGTAGTTTTTCCAATCTGGAAACTCACGCAAATATTTGATTATGTTTGGTATTTGTGTCGTCTGGTCTGCACATAGTGCACGAACGAACGTCACAACATAATCCTCAATTACTTTTTTGTATGCATCAAGCAACTCTACTGTGACCATACACCCAACACACTCACTGAGTTTGAATGTGTCATCGCTTTCTAACGCGGCCGACAATGATCGAAACCAGACGTCATTCGGACCATTGGTCGCCAAGGTGCATGTGAATGCCATCCCTTCCTGCTTTTGGTTTAAAAAAAATCAAAATTATTTAACACCACACGCTAGTAAAAATAAGCTTAAAAAAATTGATTATTTTTTCATCAATTGCTAGTCACAGCGATGTCGGACGTCTCAAGCGCGACACAGATGGTTGGAACGGCGTTAGTGGCGTCGATGATTGCAAGTTTGGTTCCTAGAACTACAGAAAAACAACTCGAAGTGGTACGTAACGCGGCTTTGAAGTTTCTAGTACTCCATCTTGAGATGGAGTATATTGAGCGTATGCAAGAACAAGAGTTCCTGTATTACACACATGTGTTATTGAACATAATGTCCGCCGCGGTTGATGGTGCTAAATACCCAGAAAACGAATATTGCACACACTTACTCAAACATCTCAACGGTGCAGATAGTACATTGAGAATATTGCCATTTAACATTGAACCAATTAAGGTTCAATTTGTTCGATGCATGGCGAATCTCACGCACAACCGTAATGCTAATTTAGAAGAATTGTCAAGAACGTGTGATACGTTAGCATATGATATGTGTTTGACCATACTTGAACATATGTACATCAATCAGCGTATTCGATTACCGAGTAGATGATTGATGTACATAACAGCGCCCAATTCGTGCACTTTTTTTAAACTAAAAACTAAAAAAACATTTTGAAAATCATTTTTTTCATCATTGCTAGACATAATGATGTCTGACATATCACGACATGGATAAACTGGATACTGCTGTTGAGATAGATGTGAAGTACCTTTTCAAAAAAGATGAATGTAGTTTTCTTGGCATATTCAATTGCCAAGGAAAAAATGATCAGGTATGTGAGATTACTTATGATTAATGTCATTGTAGATAAATCATCCATGAAAAACAGGCGTTTAGATATATAGAACGGATATCGGGGGTTAATTTTTTAGTTAATAGCATCTACAGGGATTTACTGCTTCCATTTAATGTCACCAACATAATTGATAAATTTTATGTTATAGATGCAAGGGTTGAGAGTAAATATAGCAACTAACAAGAATACACAAAGCGAATACAACCAATAAAAGCTGTGTTCATTTTGTAGCATATGTATTAATATGCTACAAAATGAACATCTTCCGAAGTGTTTGGAATCGCTAAAGTAGCGACATTCATTTTTTTTAAATAACTTAAAGACATTTAACTTAAAAAAAATGAAAAAACGACTAGTATAATGTAGAAAGCACTACGATTAAGCATGGGTTCTGATGTTCAAAACATTGTTCATGTTGGCGACCCCATTCTTGAAGTTGAATCTCTGATTCAAGACGAGTTGTTATATGAGAGTGGTATGGTAACATATTCACGCATTTCAAGAAATCCCGAGAAATACTCATTAAGAGAGATCGAATATGATTCCGCAATGAGGATAGAGAATTTTCGGTGGGTCATTAAAGCACTTAACACCCTCACGAGAGAAATAAAACAAAAGAAAGGATCTCGCCTACAGAGTATGGAAGAAATCAATAGATGGGCTATGAATGAGTATAACAGAATATCAGAAAAAAGCAGTGATCTTGCGTGGCGTCATCAAAGAGATTTGGAAAGGATGGCAAAAGAGAGAGAGCGAGAAATGTGCAAATTCTGTACTAGGGTTCATCATAACTCGACCTATTACAGAGAATCACCAGGGCCATACCAGACCGCGGATATCGATTATCAAACTATACATGAAAAATTTTTATCATGGCATACACGTAATCGTATATACACTGTTCAGGCCAGTGAAATGTTGACTCTACAATATATGGTTAGTATTGTGAAATATGATTCGAATAAATTACACTCATTCTTGCAACTTAACGCTGAGTGTGGGATAATCGTTCCATCGCAGAATATTATGATAATTTTAATTCGTGCAATCCGTTACAACAATCCAAGAATAGCATACACTTTGTATGAACACATACGCCAAAATTCATCGATCCCGAAACATGATATGGTGTCTATTATTGATCATACTTTGCATCATAACAGGGGTTGGATGTACTCTATCATCGCATGTATTCATGTATATCATAGTGCAGGTGGTTCGCATTCAATCGATGAATTGCTTGATAAACCAGTTGATGAACCAACAGACGAACATCGTGAAAAAAACAGCATATTGTCGGGCGAAATGAAGCGCAACCTATGGTCGTGGAAATACGATTATTCGTCAAGTCGCAGACAAGCTAATTAGTGAGAATGTTGATATTGTTATTAGTTGATTTTTGCGTTCAAGATACAAAAAAAACTGATTTTTTTTCCACTATGTGTAGCGAACCATGGCAAAGGGAGACGTCGAGCGCGAATACGAAGACGCTGTGAATGCTTTTGGACGATGGCGCAATCAAGTTTTGAACGACCCCCGATCAAAAGTAACGCACTCATTCAAAGTAAAAGTAAAACCACATTGTGGGATTCCTTTTATTAAAATGGTTATCATCAATAGAATCAATGGTTTGATTGAAGACATAATTAAGACTCATGGAGAAATCACACCAAAGATGGAATATCAATTGTTCATGATCATACTTTCATTGAATTATAAAGAAATTAATTCGATTCGTGACGTAGCATGTGTCGCAAACTACTTTCACAAAATCGGCATGTTGAAACACTACAATCCCGATAGACACAATCATTCAAAGTGTTCAGATTTGGCAAAAAACTGTGAAATCATTGGATCATTCGGGGCAATCGGGCATCTATTCACTACACATCCGACCGCGGATATTAGAGGTGGTGTTATCGTATTTGATACGAGTGATCTCGTAGAAGTCAGTACTGTTAGAGAATGGGGACCAGATCCCGATCCTCAATCAGTGTATGATTATCTGGCAAATTTTCACACAGCCTGGAAACGAGTCTCGGAAAATTTGGCGTATGAAAAAAGTAGTTCGCAAGAGATTTTCGGGATTACTCGCTATGTTGCATACTTGGCCAACAAAAATGCAAAAGACATTGTTAGACTGTGTCATATTGCGTGTATGGCACGCAATAAGCACAATCGAAAACTGAATACATACATTAATTATGTCACAACAAAAAAAACCAACCTCATTAAAATGAGTATTCGAGGTGAATTTCCACACTTCCACATGCAGAGTATTGCGGCTGATATCATCAAGAACAATTGTAAAGCCACAGCAACAGTCATGTTTAGTGGCAATGTGGATATGATTGAGTCATATTCGCAGTTAATCGCCATTGCGGTTGAATACCGCAGATGGTGGTTGTATAAAATTATGTATCGAAAGTACGATTGGTTGCGCACCCAATACCCCGGTCCAATCTACGAAAAAAAAGACGGGTCGCCGTGGGTTGTTTGGCCGTTTCTTCAAGAAACCACCGATCCGATAATTGGGTTGATGATGCTTGGTCACTTTTACAAGGCGTTCAAAATGTGACTGTTCATTTTTTGCCAGTTGATTCCGCCACGGATGATGATTTTGAGGCCTCACCGGATGGCTTCAAGATCTGCATTTTTTCGTTATGCGCAATTCGCATCCCATCAATTTTTTTCGCCAACTCGCGATTTGGCTTAACATATGTCCAAAGTGAGTTTGCGATTGCAACATCAGGTTTAACACCATTCGCGATGCTCTTCTTGCATTCTTCATCGGACATCGTATGTTGGACAATTGTTTGCTGACCAATCATGGTCGTGTTAAGCAAATTGTGCAACAATTTCGATTCCCTAATAAGCAGTACGCCGAGGCAGTCATCATACTTCTCAATAATTTCGAATGGATAGTTTTTGTATGGGAATAGATATTTGATGTAATCGCGGACCTCGTCGATCGGCTCAGAACTCACTTTCACGAAATCAGTTTCGCCGTCGCCAATCGCAGCCGCAACTGCAACTGGCATGGGAATCACGTAATCGTAATGTTTGAACATGTATTCAAAATCCGCGACAATGTCGTCTAATTTGTCGTCAGTCGTGGATGCATATTCAAATAGTCGCACGCGCAAGTCCTTGATGTCGCTAACGGCCGCGTAATCAATCGGATATCTGTTCTTCATTTCGGCAATCCGATCACGGATGATGTCTTGTTCAGTAACCAAACTGCTGTTGTATCGCCGCATAATTTCTCGCACAAACCAAATTTTGTAAATATAGGCATGTTCGTTGTGGTCAATACATGGCGCATCAGCTGGTATTGTTCTACTAGTTGGGTTCACTGGAAAATGAACATCTAAATCACGAAGTAAATCATCAATGATTGGTTGTTGTTGTCCCTCAATCGCCTTGTGTTGCTCCGGAGTAATGGTGTAGTAATGAATTACTGGATCCAACAACCTATACTCATTAGAACTTTTTGCGCTATTATATGTAATTAGAGGCATAATGGCGAAAGTGATATCCAACATCGCAACATTTGTTTCATACCGGATATCCCTAAGTCGAGACCTGATTCCGCCATTGTGTAAATTATACTGAAATGTTCCAGATGAAATGTGTCCAATATATAGATGGAATTTTCCACGCCCAGAGTTAGTAAATGGATATTCTCTCTCACTCGTATAGAATAAATGTCTGATAGTTTCAGGTTTAGTTGGCAAACATTTAGACAGTAGAAATTCTTTAAATTTCACAATATCTGCAATCGGATATGACTCAACTACATGTTCCACATCAGTAATATCACCTTCAACAAGATGAACACTACCTGTGTCGTATGTGAGCTCAGAATGCCAACCACCGGTGCTGAATGTAAGTCTAACCATAGCATGTTCGCTTGGGTCGCGTGTGATCACCAAAAATCCCGACATTGTCTCAATTAATTAATTATTTTTCAATTTTTTTCTATAGCATATATCAAAAAAATAATATATCACAGAACGGCCATCAATTAGTCATTATTTATGACTCGGCCCCACACATCATGCATAATATACTCATACGATGCTGTATGAAAATTGTTATGGATAAGACGCATTGCCTCGATTTTTGTCAATAATTCGGAATTATCTTTAATACATGGCCAAATGCTGCGTGCAAGTGCATCTCTAGGATGTAAATCCTCTTTGATGTACATTTCATATGTTGCAGATGCTTTAACATGTTCAATAACGTCATCTTCTGCGTCAAACATTGTTGCTTTTAGTAATCTATGCAATCTTTTTGCGGTCTCGATATTAACTGATTCAAGTGTGTCCGTGTGGTTAATCATCTCTTCCTCGAATACAGTTAAATCATGGTAATCATACATTAATTCGATAAATTCTTCAATATCGGATGTTACAAACCTACTAACGCTGACTGCATCCATATCTACAACGACACCACGGTCTGCTACGACACTCTGGTTTGCAACCATGCCTTGATCAGCAACCACATCCTGATCTGTGTCTGTGATCATGTTCGCTGCGTTCTCTGCTTTACAATTCCAGAAATAAAACTTCAATTTTTCAATATTGCAATAATACAATATTAATATAAAATTGAAATCTTATTTTTATAATAACCAGACTATACAGAAACATGGGCAAACGCGGCAGCAACCTCGAACATGATGTAAACGCATTAGTCAAGACTGTGAATAGTAAGTTCGGATTATTGATTTCGCATAATGGCAAAATAATTTACGAACATTACGCCAGCAATAACGGCAACACACGATTTAGAATTTTTCATTGTTCCATCCCCATAACCGCGATGGCGATTTTCTTATTAGCACAGTCTAATAAACTGAAGCTAACGGATAAAATTAGCAAATATAATATCAATGTGCCACACAATAACAAAATAACAATTAATCATTTATTAAATCATGCTTCGGGCATATATGATGTTTCACATAATCTATATTATGGCCTAAAACCAAAAAAACTAGTTCAATCCATTATCGGCAAACGTGAAACAAAATTCATTGATTTTAACACAATAATTTCCGAAATAAACAAAAATGAACCCGCATTCACACCGCCGAAAAAACCATACTTGTCTAACTTGATTTATTTTAACACTACAGGCTATGATTTACTGGGGTATATCATCTATATTGCGTCCGGGATGAGGACTGATGAATTTATTAAAAAAAACATTTTTGGTCCATTAAAAATGACCAACAGTGGATTTCATCACGAAAAGCATAGAAGTGAAAGTATCTCGTTCGAAAGCCGCACTGAACAAGGAATTAAAGAACAGCACAATTGGTTTTGCGGCAGTTCAAATATCGTATGCACATTAAGGGATTATGACAAATTTCTGTTTTCGTATGAAAAATTATTAAATAAACAATATTGTAGTCTGTATCAAAAACTCGAATGTTTTATTCAAGAAAATGGATTTAACACGTTTTCACAGCTTGGCGCCGGTGATATTTCACATCACCGTCTATCAAAAAAATCTATCTACCTTCCGCTATCTAAAACAATTGTTGTAAAATATTTCAACAAAAATAATTCATTTAATATTGTTTTGTCGGAAAATTTCCGCGGCGATAATGGCTTCTTCTCGAATGATTATCGAAAGTGGCACCAGTTAATAGATATTTTGAATAATCTTTGAAACAACTTTGAAACAGCTTTGAATCAGCTTTGGATCAGCTTTGAACCAATTTTGGATCAGCTTTGAACCAATTTTGAATCAATTTTGGATCAGCTTTGAATTAGGCAATGATCGCCAAATAATAAATAAATAATTAATTATTTTTTTTTAATTCTTCTATAGATGTGGAAACTAATCGGCTCAGGGTATGAAGGAGATGTTTTTATCAGTGCTGATAAGAAACTAATAAAGAAAGTGTTTCACATTCCAAACGACGCAAAATTACCAGATTATCGGTTCTCTGTATGGCGAGAAATCGAATTCTCGAATATCGCATCACAATACCCACAATTTTTTATGCAGTTGGTCTCATATCAAATTGTGGATAAATGCAACTACAAAAGAAAAACACCAATGTGGTTGAAATTACCCAAGGAAATATCAGAATGGAAAGAAACTCAAGATACAAATCTATGTGCGGAATTAATTTACACACCCGTGTTGGATGGAACACTGAGGTCTCTCTACCAATCATATAATATAAGAGATGAAAAATCACATATTCAACAATGGAACAAATTCACATTTCCATTATTATTTCAGCAGCTCTATATCTTATACATATTAGAAACTCTAGATTATGTGCATCGCGATGCACACCATGCGAATTGGATGTATAAAAAGATAAGCACATCCAAGCCGCTGATATTCAGCGGCCTCAAAAAAACATACAAACTTAAGACAAACTATCAGTTATTTTTATGTGATTATGGAGAATTAACCCATAAAAAACATCCGAATGGTCCAACTGAAGGACCGAAATACAACTGGGATTATGAAAGATATAGAGACATCATGCTAAATATCTTCGGTAGCATATTCGCTCCGATGAAATATAATATAGAAAAATTTCCTCCAAACGGAAAACTCATAAAAAAACTGGCGAAGTATCCAGAATCAAAAAATATTAGCCTCAAGAAAATAAGCAAACTGTATAAGGAAGATATGTTTATAATAATGTTTTCGTTACAATACCCACATATTTATTGGAAAGAAGTTGGTTACAAAGGCAAGGTTTATCAATACGACGACGATACCATATCAATATATAAGTTTTTATTTGACAATATGGAAAAGCCTATGATCATTTTAGACTATTTAATGACTATTATATGATGTCGACCACGTATTTCACGGGTCAAAAAAATCAGATGTCCCATATGGTATATCTAACCATACGGAACATTTACTTGATAATTAAAATTTCATTTTTTTTAATAACCAATTTTCGCATGACATAAAAGTATCTTACATCAGAATGATACAAAATTTCTAAAATTGCGTCTTTATTGTATCGTTTGGTATAAGACTTGTATCTTCAACATTTTCAATACCATACCCATCCTATTCCATGCAATCATTTTCCCAATAAATACTGGAGTTTTCTCTATCAAATAATAAGGAAAATAATTAGAAAAATAATTAGAAAAATAATGATACATAATTAAAAAAATAATGATACATAATCAGTAAATGATACATAATCAGTAAATGATACATAATTACCAACGAAATAACGAAAAGACATCCCAATCTTCCTTAAAGTTGGTTAATGTTTTTTTATATTTACCATGAAATTTTATGTTAAAAAAATATCTTTCCTATTTCTTCTCTCAGTCTTGCCGGCTAAACTGTCATATTGATTATTCAGTTGGTAAGACCGGGAAAAGACACGGGAGAGATGCCTTAGAGATATTTAGAGGCCTCTGAACATGGTTTCACATCACATTATGTTTCGCATGTTTCATATGGCGTGCGCGATGCTCAAAAAAACATCTGAAACATTTAGTCAAATAATTCATCTCTAATATATAAATCGAAAAAAAATAAATTCTCTCATGCGAGTGGACTGTTTGCTGTCAATTAAGTAACTATCCACGCGGTAATTATTTAACAGAAGCACAAACACTCCACTCGAATGAGAAAATTTATTTTCAAAGACGCATTGGCGTCCAGATATCAGAACGATATCTGAGATGCAAACGTATAACGCTTAAACATCTATATGGTAAAAAAGAATTCAATTTTTACGAAAGGAATCTCATAAAAAATAACTACCACCATGAGTGGGTTTCATTGTCTGTCAATCAAATAACGTCTATTTAGAAGTTATATGACAAACCAACAATGACACCCACGCATGATGATAGTTATTTTAAAGATGTCAAAGTAATTGAACATTGACATCTACTTGGTTAGAAAAAAATCAATTTTTTATTGCCTATGATATAGGCAATTTTGCAAAAAATAAAAATCACCACATTTTGGTGTTGTCAATCCTGTTCAATCAAATAACTACCTGGTTGGGAAGTTATACAACAGACCAAGATGGACAACACCAAAATTTGATGAGTTTTATTTTAAAGGCATCGAAGCGCCCGCAGATGTCATTTTAACATCTACTCGGTTAGAAAAAAATCAATTTTTTATTGCAATAAAAAATAAGTTCCCTCATCCAAGCGGGCTACTCGACCAATCAATTAAACATCTACCTATTCATGAGTTGTTTAACAGACAAATCGAGTATTCCCTTGGATGAGAGAACTTATTTTAAAAGGCGCCGAGACGCCCGAGTGTGATTATAGAACCACACCTTATAACACATCCGAACCGCGGTTCGAATGTAGATATCAGAACGATATCCGAGATATTCAAGCGTCTGACGCCTAAACATCTACATGGCAAAAAAAATTCAACTTTTATTTCATACAATCTAATCAGATTTCAAAAGTAATCTAATCAGATTCCAAAAGTAATCTAATCAGATTTCAAAAGTAATCTAATCAGATTTCAAAAGTAATCTAATCAGATTCCAAAAGTAATCTAATCAGATTCCAAAAAAGGTACTGGAAACAAATTCTTGATATAAATTCACCCACATAAAAAATAAATTCCTCTAACAAGCACAATCTCGACCAATCAATTAAACAACTACCTATTCAGGAATTGTTCAACAGAATTGATAGAGACTGTACCGGTTAAAGAAATTTATTTTAGAAGGCGTCAAAACGCCCGAGTGTGATTCTAGAATCACACCTTACAATACATTCGAACGCGGTTCGAATGTAGATATCAGAACGATATCCGAGATACTCAAGCGTGTGACGCCTAAACATCTACATAGTAAAAAAAAATTCAATTTTTTTACTACCGAAGCAAACCCATAAAAAATTAAATGTCATCATAGGCAAGTATTCTTGTCGTCGATCAATCAGATAACTTCTTCTCGGAAGCCACACAACAAACGAACAACAACACTTGACTACGATGATATCTATTTTAGAGATGTAGCCATTGAACATCTAACTGGTAACAAAAAATGATTTTTTTTAAAACGATCCCACAAAAAATAAATTCTCGCATTCCCGAGGATTGCCATGCATCAATCAAACAACCACCTAAATAGGAGTTATTCAACAGACGCAATGGAATCCTCAGAAATGAGAGAACTTATTTTAGGAGGCGCCGAAACGCCCGAGTGTGATTCTAGAATCACACCTTATAATACATCCGAACGCGGTTCGAATGTAGATATCAGAACGATATCCGAGATATTCAAGCGTTTGACGCCTAAACATCTACATGGCAAAAAAAAATTCAATTTTTTTCCACCACGATCACTGATATTATGGTTTCTTGTTTGATAAAAATTGAATCATTTTATACAACAAAATGAAAAACGACCCTGACTTGAACAATAATCTACATACATCATTAAGGACTAATATGAACGATAGACCAACGTCAAAATACATCATTGAAGCTAATTTATCATTGGATGAAATAAACAAACAAATTAAAAGAGATATATGTTACGAAACAATACGAGCTCTATCGGATGAAAATCTGATAACCGAATATAAAGGATGTAACTCCGTAAAGAATAAGATAAAAAGACTGAGTGATATATTAGAAAAATTTGTAGATAACGAAACATCGCAACAAATATTAGATGAATATTTATTACAATTAATACCAGCTGGAACAAAGGGAGTCATAAGAGGAAATAAGTTTAATTATATAGTAAAACAATTTATTGAAAAATTATCGTTGGACACAAATAGATTCGAAATCCACTTTGAAAAAAAATGCGATGATTATTTGACTACTGAGATACCAGATTGGTATATTTTAGAAAAATCAACTAAGAAAATTATTATTGGTATGAACCAATTAGATTTATGGGGAGGAGGACAGCAGCTTAATAGAGGTTCGAAATACATCGAAGATAATAAACATAATAGCGGAAAAAGTAAGTTATTATGTGTTATATGCAACGACATCCAATTTAAAAGTAAAAAGAACAAGGCATATAAATTGTTTGAAATTGGTTTTAAAAAAAACACATTATGTTATCTAAATAATTTGCCGAATATCATTGATTCGTATTTCAATTAATTATTCAATAATGGATTAAATTTAGATATTAATTCCTGTTTCGATATTGATTTAGGGCCAACCGTATTATTAAAATCGTATCCAATAGTAGATAATGTGTTAATATTATCGGTTATAGATTTATCATTCGTAAATTTTATAAAATAGTGCGATTGAACACTTTTTTTGTCAATTTCCTTACTGATTGTTCCAGCATTGACACCAACACGTCGAAATGATATGTCGGGATTATCCGTTTTTTTAACAAATATAAAATTCACAGGTTTTATTTTTTCATTTATGGTCCTATCAGTCGTTCTCTTTTCCCAAATCTGAAATATGCATGGGACGTCATATTCTATACCATTTACTAAAAATGATTTATTTGGTAAATCGACTTCATGAATAAGGTGAAATTTCGGTGGAAAATTTTTTCTTAGACTATCCTTTTTGAAGCTTTTGGGTAATATAAATGAAAGACTATCGCAAAATTCACAAGATTTTTTAATAAATTTAATCGCTAATGAAGATTGGCGACCAAATGGTGGATTCCCTATTATGTGTATTTTATTGAAAGTTTTTCTGATATTACTGTAGTCATATTGTAAATAATCCTGTTTCATTATTTCATCATTTTCAGGTTCTACATCATAAAATTCAAAATTATTTATCATCAATTTAATACCAGTAATAAAAGCACCGTTGCCAGCACTGGGTTCTATAATCAATTCATCCATGTTTATTTCTATATATTTTTTAACGAGATTTAAACACATTTCAACGATATCATCCTTTGTGTAATATTTATCAACGGTATTGCGTTTTAATCCTTTTGTTTGTTTGAACATTGATGATTCAACACTACTATTATTAAGGATATTATCTAATTCAATTTTTTCGAAAAAAAATACTCAATCATTCTAAGTCAATTTATCTGGTTTCGCGGGAAGGTCGCGCGTGACAAACACATGAATACAATGGATATTTCAGAAATTTAGCGAATACTAAAATAGAACAAATGCGGCTGATAAAATCAGATTTCTCCTATCAACAAAAAATCATTACATAAGATAAAGGTATATGAATTTGATATTTCATCTAAAAATTGAATTCATTATATACATCATACTGGCTGTCATTATTTCGCACGATGACCAAATCTAAACGTCGCGAAAAAGTTCTGTCCGAATGTACACTTCTCAATCTCGAATATAATTTAAAATCCCGTGATCCCACCACAACATGGGACATGATCGAGAGCGATCTTAAGAAACCATGGGATATTCCATTATTGTCGATGCATAAAAATATTACTTGTGACATAATCGCTACAACCCGTAATCGACGATGGAACTGGCATTTTGTATCAAGAAATCCAAATGTCACAATTCCATTTATCCGTGCGTATATTTCCAGACGTTGGAGTTGGCACCATTTATCATTAAATATGGGTATCAAAATTACAGACATGATAGAAAACAAAGATTTACCATGGCAGTGGGCTACAGTCGCCCTTAGAAAAGATTTTAACCCACGATACATCATGACATATCCACATATTGACTGGCCATACACATACATATATATTTGGTGTGAATGTGATACGGAAACAGCTTTATACATGATTAACAATAACCTAGTATATCACCGTACACATCCGCATAAATTATGGCATGATTTAACATTTGATATCGTTAAATCACACTCTGAGATTGAATGGAATTATTCATTACTTTCGACAGCTAAATTTATTACAATTGACATAGTAATGGACAACAAAGATAAGCCATGGAATTGGGATTTATTACATAAAAATCCAAATATCACTACAAATGAATTATTGTCACACAACATACCGTTAAATTACAAATGTTTATCATTTAACCCAAACTTATCACTCGATTTCATTAAAGAACACATTGACGAACCATGGGATATGAGGATCCTATCAGGTCACCCATGCATAACAATCGAGTTTGTTAAAGAACACATCGATATAAAATGGGACTGGTATAATCTATCACGAAAATGCTCATTAAAAGATATTGATGAAAACAACACACTTCCATGGAATTGGGCAACTATACATTTCCGCTATGATTTAACTATGGAATTTATTAAAAAATATATTTCGAATTTTAGAAATCGCATACATCTGAGCGAAAAGACTAATTTAACTTGGGATTTTATTATCGATAATCCAGACATTGCGCGTCGATTAAATTGGTATGATGTCTCGCGTCATCCATGTATCACATGGGATATTGTTGCGAATAACCCAGATTATCCATGGAATTGGTATGCGATATCACAAAATCGAAACATTACTATTGAACATATACGACAAGCACCAGATAAAGAATGGAGTTTCAATTCCATCTATTTTACGCAGACACAATTGATTAGAGGCGATTATAAATGGTGTCCAATTCGACCTCACCCCCAAATGACTCAATGAATGTCTCACTAAATAACTCACTGAATGTCTCAATGAATGTCTCACTAAATAACTCACTGAATGACTCGATTTTTCGATATTTTTTTATATAAAAAATTGAAAATATAATGATGTATATGCTGCAATCACACTATCCGAGATGGTCGCCTTGATTGACCTCGTTGTTGCTCGTAAAGATGAAAATTGGATCTGGGATGAATTATCATGTCATCAACGGATGTCATGGGATAACATACAACAACATCCGGATTTACCGTGGGTGACTGATGCTATCTCAAATAATCCCAATATTACATCGGATATCGTCGCAAACAATCCTAATTTCAAGTGGAATTGGTGGTACCTATCATATAACCATGATATCGAGTGGACACAATATTCCACAATACCAAAAAAACAATTAGGGTGGAGAGGGCTTTCATCTCACCCTAAGATCACCCTAGATATTATTAACAACAATAGTAAGCTTCCATGGAGCTGGAACGCGGCCTCAAGTAATCTCAATATTGGTTTAGATTACATATTGGACAATCCCAAACTACATTGTTCGTGCCTGAAAAAATGCGTATGCGCGTGTAAATGCACTCGAACATGTACTTGTTCATGTAAGTGCAAAGCATACTGCAAATGTAACGACAGTTGGGAATGGCGCCGTATTAGCGAGCGGCCGGATATTACACTTGATTTAGTAGAAAATAACCTAGATATGCCATGGAACTGGTATAGATTGTCTCGGCATAGCGCCATCACATGGGAATTTGTATTGGATCATCCCGACTTAGACTGGAGCTGGACCGCGCTTTCTAGTAACCCAAATATTACATTAGATATTATTAAAGCTAATCCAGAATACCCATGGGATTGGCATTATGCATCATTGAACAAAAGTATTACATGGGACGATGTAGAATACAACATGACTTTACCCTGGAATTGGTATATTCTATCGTCGAGACTAGTACTCAATATGAATATTATTAATGATTATCCAAAGCTTCCATGGAGCTGGGATGGTATTTCATCTAATTCAAGCATTGCATTTGAAGATATCGTGGCAAACGAAGTTCTATCTAACTCATTTGTAATTCCCTGGAATTGGGATAGAATATCCGAAAATCACAGTATTACTGTTGCAGATGTGCTCGCAAATCCATCTAAGAAATGGAACTATCGAAAGTTGTCAATCAAAACTAAGTTTGGATAATATACCATAACACCATTATGTCATAACACCAATATTTCATAACGCCATATTTCATCGTGCGCATATTTTTTTATAATAACTTTCGATGATACGAAAAATTGATTTAAAATTTGTCCAATGTTACAGTTCGGACTGTCTCACAATCGCTCGTCCGCCATTTCACAATGGGTGCGCCACACAGATTCATCGATCTAGTGAAACGATACCCCATGAAACTCGAGTGGATTAGTGTTTCACGAAACCCGCAGATTACAAAAGATGATGTGTTCAACAACTTGCACCTTCCTTGGAGTATTCAAGGGTTGGTAGAAAACCCGAACATGACATACGAACTAGTCCAAAAGTTCATTGAAATTGTTTGGGATTGGTATGGCATTTCACAAAACGCATCTGTTTATTGGGAAGACATACAAAAACATCCACAATATCCATGGGATGCGAAAGGAATTTCGCGCAACCCAAACATTACGATGGACATCATTCAAGAAAACCCATTTATTGTTCTATCGAGCGGATCATCTAGCTTACTGATTGGACCATGGGATTGGAAAGGCATTTCACGGAACCCGAATATCACATGGGGTTTTGTTTTGGAACATCTAAGTGAAGATTGGGATTGGTTTGAATTATCACGAAACCCGAACATCACATGGGAAATTATCAAGACCCATCTACATGAATTTCCATGGGATATGAAAGGTGTATCGCAGAATCCCAATGTAAGATGGAACATTATTAAGTCTACATTGAAAGAAGATCCGACATTTCCGTGGGACTGGGAAGGAATATCACGAAATCCAAGTATCACATGGAAAATAGTGAAGAAAAACCCACAATATCCATGGAATTGGAAAGGAATTTCAGGCAATCCAAACATAGACCACGTCATAATTAAGACAAACACGCATTTTAAAGTGAAAAATGCGGATCAATCAGTTACCGAAATAGAAATCCCATGGGATTGGGCGGAATTGTCAAGAAACACCAAAATATCTATGGTATTCATCTATGAAAATGCACACAAGCCATGGGATTGGGTATTAATATCCAGATGTTATCCACTAGAGTGGGAAGATATCCAATCACCGCATTTTCCATTTAGCGTTCGCGGATGTTCATATAACCCAGGGTTTCATTTATCCTTTATCGATGAATATTTATCGACGGCCAATGTATATTGTCTCGCGTTACAAGATCCAAATACTGTGGATTTCAGCAAATTATCAAAAATGGGATATATTCATCTTTCAACTAACAAAGCAATTACCCCTGAAATTGTGTCCGCAAATAGTCCAGAACGATGGATCTGGATGGATCTTATTCATAATCCGAATTTTAAATGGGAATATGTCAAAAACCATTTTCCATTCACTGGAGTTGCGGATGACCAACCGGCTGGACACTATAGTCGCGATTTAATTAGATACACTAGATTGGACGTGTTGAGAATTATGGACATATCACAAGACATTGAATTCTTGGATAACCTTGATGATCTTGACGATGACGAAGTTTATATGTTCTCGCTTAGTAAACATATTACTTGGGAGCATATTCGTCGTCTATTAGGACGAGGACTCGACTGGGTGCACATTTCACGAAACCCAAATATCACATGGGATATCATTATTTCTAATCAAATTTCAGATGATGGTATGCCAATTCCGTGGGATTGGGCCGCCATTTCCACAAATCCCAATATTACGTGGGATATCATCCAAAGGAATTTATACCACGAGGATGGCAGCAAAACACCGTGGGATTGGTACAGTATTTCAATGCACCCAAACATCACTCCCCAAATAATTCATTCTAATTTACTTGAAGATATTTCGAAAAGAATGCCCTGGAATTGGGTTGGAGTGATGATGAACCCCAACACCACCTGGGAGTTTATTGTCGAACATTTATCATCGGGTGACATCCAACTATCGTTAGACGAATTTAAGTCGCCGGACTGGGATTGTATAGCAGCGAATGAAAATATTACGTGGGACATCATCAAATCCAACGCAATCAAAGTTGTGATAGATGGTATTCCACGTTTTACTCCATGGCATTGGCGGTACATTTCACAAAACCGAAATATTACACCAGATATAGTTATGAATAGCTTAGTTAATGATGCTTCAACATCATATCCGCCTTGGGATTGGAATCAAATATCAAATAACCCAATGGATAGTCCATATTATACACAGGAGTGTTATAGAAGAAAACTAGCAAAACAAACAACGGATGCAATTTACACAGAGCTTATGATAGTAACGTGGAATCCAGAACGTCATCCAGCATCTAACCGGGGAGGTGATGATTTATTGAACCATCCACTTGCCAAGCTACCTCAGCAACTCTTGTACGAATTGTAGCCGCGTAGTGGATACGATTGTTTTTTTGTCAATTCATATAAGAAATAAATTAATCTACATAAAAAATTAATTAATATATACGCGAATTAATTCGCATGAAAATTGAATTATTATATTCTACTAAACAAACGAATGAGCGCAAACAAAAAACGATATTCTCTCATGGATTTAGTAATTGATAATCCTAATATGCCATGGGTTATGGCATATTTGTCGGCTAATCCCGCTATATCGACAAGGAATATTCTTGAAGATTCGAGACTATGGAGCATGCATTTATTAAATAGGCCAAACCTAACAAACGAACTTGTCAGCGTTATACCTAATAATGAACGATGGGACTATATATCAATGTTTAATTCCATTACAATGGAACATATTAAAGCCAATCCACATAAACCATGGAATTATAGCCACATATTGTTCAATAAAAATATTACGTGGGATTTCTATGTAGATGAAATATTACCCAGAATAAACCGCATATCATTTGGTCCGTATAATATTTCAACAACATTACATAGAATTGTTGATCTAAAAGTTGTTGAACACACACTTGATGCGAACTGGGATTGGGGTAAGTTATCGAATAATTCTAGCTTAACATGGGATTTTATTAGAAAATATGTCAGCAAAGATTGGAATTGGGATTTACTTTCTATCCATCCAAACATCACATGGGAAATTATACTGTCTAATTTATTTGTCGATAATATGGAAATAAATTGGGATTGGACGGGTTTATCACGCAAACCCAATATACCTTGGAATTTTGTTGAACAAAACTTGAATAAACCATGGGATTGGAAGGGTCTTTCATCTAATTCAGGTATTACGTGGGATATAATGCAATCACATCCATTTATTTCGTGGAATTTTTGTCTCGCCTCGGAAAACCCAAACATCACTTGTCGCATCGCATTGGAAAATTCGCACTTAAATTGGAATTGGAATTACATATCAAAAAAACCTGATTTAACATGGGAACTCGTCAAAAAACACCATTATGATGACTCTATTACAGTTCCACAGAACTGTAGGAGAGTCCCATGGGACTGGCATATTATCTCAAAACACGAAAATATAACGATTAAAAACATATCGGAAAATTCAAATTATCCATGGGATTGGTCAGAAGTATCGTGGCGACCTGATATCACATGTGATATTGTTCAAAAACACCGATACACATCTGATGGTCGACCAATTCCATGGAATTGGTTATGGTTATCATGTAATCCCTCAATCACATGGGATATGATACAAGCACATCCTGAAATCCCATGGGATTTCAGAGGTCTCTCCGATAATCGCAATATTACCCCGCAAATTGTAAGAGATAATAAGTTTTTAAAATCCGAAACACCATGGAACTGGCGTAATCTATCATCTAATCCAATGGATGAACCATACTTTCAATCAGTATATCATGGAAAACATTTGGCCAAACAGCTTATTAATGCAATTTTTACTGAACTTATTGCGAAAACATGTCACCCATTAAGACATCCAGCAAATTATATGGCTGAGTGTGATTTGGCCGAGCATCCATTTCATCACTTATCACAAGATGCATTATGGTCTATTCAATAATGGCATGATGGAATGATTGATGAAAAAAAATGAAAAAAATAATAGCTGATGTAGAGTGAGGTGATTTTCGATCATGAACTGTTACACACGACGGGGTCATCTGATTTTACACTTTGAACTGATTGATTACTTTGATGATTATTTCGACAAAGAATGGAATTGGAATCGGGAATTTACTCAGCATAGACAACCGATATGTTGTGAATATCACATGGACATTGATGATAGTGATGATTATGAATACAGAAGTCATGTTGGTTACAATTACGATAGTGATATTGATGGTGATAGTGATATTGATGGTGATAGTGATGATAGTGATGATATTGATGGTGATAGTGATGATAGTGATGATAGTGATGATATTGATGGTGATAGTGATGATAGTGATGATAGTGATGATAGTGATGACTACAAATGTTATTGCTGTAGCGTTAGATCATTTGCCGTATCATTAGCTGCCGAAATTGATAAATAGTCACTTTTTTTAATTTGAATGATTAATCATTATATTACATACATGAACACTAATAATAGATGTAGACCATATACTCTATGGAATCTTATACTGGATTTTCCAAGAGGGAATTGGATTTTAAAGTGCGTCATGCAAAACCCACAAATAACAATTGATAATATCAGAGAAATGTTAAATAGGCGTTCATCAAAAGTGCTGGACTATTCAGATTACTCAAATTACTCAGATTACTCAGATTACTTAGATTACGTAGATTACTCAGATTTGGATTTTGTGGATCGTTTGAACTGTCTGGATCATTCAAAGCGTTGGGAATATATTTCACAAAATCCAAACATTACTATGGAATTTATAATAGAGCATTTAGACAAACCTTGGAATTGGGGGTTGTTATCAGAAAACAAGAACATTAACATGGATTTTGTTCGAAAACATTCAAATAAACGATGGAATTGGGATTATATATCAGCTAATCCAATTGTAACTATGGATTATGTAACGAAAAATCCAAAACATCCATGGCGATGGGATTTTATTAAAAAGAACTTTAATAAACCATGGAGCTGGTATGATATTTCAATGCATCCCAACATTACAATGGATATAATTAAAGCGAATCAGTTTCTTGTGGATCCAGCACGCGGAAAAATACCAGTGCGATGGGATAAACAAGGTATATTACGCAACCCCAATATTACGCCAAATGAATTTGGTCCGGATTCACTTTTAAATTTCAACATTACAGAGTTGATTGATTACAACGTTTCAATACTAATTGATTATGTAAAGACAATACCCCAGAGTATCACTATCGCGTTATTAGATATTATACACAGATCAAATATATATAATATGAATCACTTCGCTACAATCATGTTATACAACAGAAACTTATCATGGGATATAATCAGTAAATATTTAAACAAATGTCGGAATTACGAGTTTATATTGTCGTATCCAAACATCACTCCAGAGATGATAAAATCTCACAATTTATTGATTACATCAAATTTCGCATACGAAATGTTTTCATTAAATCCTAATATTACGCCAAGTTTCATTCGGAATAATACAAATATTGAATGGAATTTTGCGTGTCTATCGCAAAATCCCATGGATCAGCCATATTATAATTCCGCTGCACATAAAGAAATACTCGCAACTCACATGGCCAACGCTATTCGCGATGAGCTTACATCACGTGTATGTCACCCATCCCGACATCCAGCGAATTACATAGCATTAAATGATTTGGAAAACCACCCATTTATGAATCTTACGCAAACAGAAATTGATGAGCTCTGAATTTCATTATATCGAACTCTGATGTCTACGTACCCATCAAAAAAATTGATATTTTTTTTTCTCAAT
>JACCDV010795675.1_pt1 | contig 27937 bp, 31 predicted proteins | sample 7446131 | NCBI WGS metagenome assembly JACCDV01 (sample SAMN15323448, study PRJNA562643) | freshwater metagenome | isolation source: river surface water | place: USA:Blue River Watershed | collected 2017-08-17 | reverse complement strand
CGCATATTTCTTTTGTAACGCAAGAACCTTTATTATTTACTGGCAGTATTCGAGAGAATATTGTGATCGCTGACGAGCAGCTAAGTGGTACAGAGGCTGAAGCGAGGTTAAGTTACGCACTTAAGGCCGCCCACGTCGAAGAGTTTAGTTCTAAAATTGGTCTTGATACAGATATCGGCGAGCGCGGTGCTAATCTCTCGGTAGGACAAAGACAGCGAGTGGCTTTGGCGCGAGCATTCTATAGTAGGGCGCCGATAGTTATACTCGATGAGCCGACTAGTGCTCTTGATAATGAGTCTCAGGCTCTAGTGCAAGATGCTATTGAGAAGCTGATGCAAGAGCGCACTATGCTAATTATCGCTCACCGCCTCACTACAGTAGAAAAATGTGATCGCATCATTTATATAGAAGATGGTGAGATTAAAGAAACGGGGTCGCACAGCGAACTTGCTACAAGCGCTTCAGCTTATGCTAAATTGTTGGAGTAGCAGAAACGTGACCGGTGTCACGTTTCTGCGCTGCCGTGGGCGAGTGCACCATATAATGGGATAATAATCTTTGATGAGAATAATACTATTAGCTTTACTTTTAATTTCCCCTAACCTTGCTCACGCAAATACCCCCGGCGTCGAACGCCTCGAAACTATAGTTATGGCGCAAGTCGCTACTGTAGTCCCAGCTGTTCCAGTTGCCGCGCCGAGTATAGAACTTGATAAAACCATAGTCAAGCAGGGTCAAGTGATAATCGCTAAATTCACCGAGCAGAAACACAAGCCAGTTATATATTTCACTGATAGAGAATTTACTAGTTATAAAACCGGTGAGAAGAGTTATTGGACAGCAATACCGGTGGAGAACCTAACTAAAGTAGGTGATTATAAGCTTGTCGCTAAAGCTGGTGATTGGTCTAAGGAATACACTATTAAAGTTATAGACAATCAGAAGGGTGTTCAGCATATTCATCTTGCTGATGATAAAGATGATATAGTAGCTACTCAAAAAGAACTTAATGCCGTAGGATCGGGTCTGCATGCGGATTCTGAGACTAAATTATGGACTGGTAAATTCGTTTATCCGAACAAGGCATATAAATCTAGTCCCTTCGGCGTGAAGCGCTCATATAATAATGGTCCTGTTGATAGTTATCACAAGGGTTTAGACTTCGCTGCCGGTACAGGTTCGCCGATTACTGCACCTGCTGCCGGCAAAGTAGTAATGGTGGGCTTCGAGAAAGAGGGTTTCGCGGTGCATGGTAATTCGGTGATTTTGGATCACGGGCATGGCATTACTTCTATTTATATGCACCTGCATACAGTTGACGTGAAAATCGGTGACGTACTTAAAGTCGGCGATAAGATTGGTACAGTCGGTCACACCGGTATCTCTACTGGTCCGCATTTGCATTGGGGTGTTTATGCGCACGGTATCAGCACTGATCCTGAGCAGTTTGTCGGATCTGGCTTTGGACTTTAACGAGATCTAGCACTCAGCTGATTCGCCTGCGAAACTTTCAGCGCCATCGACACTAGAAATAAATTCACCAGCATCGATGTGCCGCCATAACTCAAGAAAGGTAAGGGCACACCAGTGATCGGCATTAGACTAAGGTTCATACCGATATTAACAAAGATATGGAAAAGCAACATCGAGAAAATGCCTACAGCAATAAGTGAGTTGAATTTATCATTAGATTTATTGGCGGCGCGCATGATTCTTAAGCAGAGGTATGCGTAGAGGGCAATCACAATGATAGCTCCGATAAAACCTAGCTCCTCACCGATAGCAGAGAAAGCGAAATCTGTATGTTGCTCAGGTACGAAATGTCCTTGAGTAAGATCACCGGCACGTAGACCTTTACCCCAGAAACCACCACTGCCAATAGCATAGAGGCTTTGAATGATATGGTATCCAGAGCCGAGTGGATCAGAATTGGGGTTGAGAAATATAGTGAGACGTTGTTGTTGATATTCCTTAAGTAGACCCCAAAGTGAAGGTCTAAGAATAATAGAAGCGATATTAGTAGCGATTAGAATAAATAAACCAGCCATGCGTAGTGGTGTGCGCCAGACTTGATAGTAGTAAGCAACACTGACGACTAATATAATCATAAAAATCAAAGCTGGCAGAGTTAGGTTCATGGTAAACCAGGGATGCGAGTAATCGAAGAGTTTATAACCTAATGAAGCGCAAATAGCAGTGATCAGAGGTGAGATCAGCACCAGTAGCTGCACTATGCTGGCACCTGCCCAATAGAGCATGCCTAGAGTGATTGAGATATAGACTAAGGTAGTGCCGAGATCTGGTTGCAAGAGTACTAAAATTGCTGGCAAAGCGACAATAGCAGCGGCTTTAAAAATATCGAAATAATCTTGCACCGGACGAGTGGATAGCCAATTAGCCAGAATAATAATTAAACAGATCTTAGCTAGTTCACTAGGCTGCAAGCTAATAGGACCGAGCTTTAACCAGCGTTGTGCGCCTAATACAGTGCTACCAAATATTTTGAGGATAATAAGGAGGATAATATTGAACCAATATATTATCCCAGCATAGTTTTTGTAGAGTTGCAGTTCGACATGGCGGTGGATCCAGATCACCACAGAAAAGCAAACTATAAAATAAATTAATTGCTTAAGTAAAAAACTACCACTAGCAGCGCTTGCTTGTACATAAAAACCAAAAGCAATAAGAGCAAGGGTGACATAGAGTAATTGCTTGTCGCCAATGCGAGTGAGGATTTGCTCTAGTTTTTGCTTGAGAGGCACGTTTTAGCTATAATAACATCTCCAGCTCAATGCCAGACCTCAACACTAGCTATCAGCACAATATTAAATTCTGGGAAGATGCTTGGTTGCGCGTAAAAAATCCTTATCGTAAACTTGCTGATCTTGATTATATTCCTGAGATTCCTGAAGTTTTTAAGCAGCACAATTGTTCAACTATTTTAGATATAGCTTGCGGTTCTGGTTGGTTAGCTTTCTATTTGGCGTCATTTGGTTTTAAGCCAGTGGGTGTAGATATATCACCATCAGCGATTGCTTTAGCTAATCGTTGGATAAGTGAGGATACTAATGGTACGGCGAGTGCTGAAGAACAAGCAGTCTGCGCTACTGGCACTCAAGAACTAGTCAAAGCCACTAAAGATGCTCAATTCTATGTCGCTGACATGATGAATCTTGCTCCTGTTGCCAAACACTTTCCTCAAGGGGGTTTTGATGGCTTATTGGTGAATGCGTCTTTTGAACATTTGGATTACAATCGCGGTGCTGAGTTTCTTAAGCATGTCGCTAAATATGTGAAGTCCGGTGGCATCATGTACGGGATTTTCGATAAAGTTGGTGAAGGTGGCAAGGGTGACTATATAGAACTAGAGGATGGCACTAAACAATACACCGATAAATTTCGTGATGGAATGTTTCTTAGATACTACTCAGATGCTGAGCTGAGGAATTTACTCTTGCAAAGTGGTTGGAAAGTTCTGTCTTGGCGCGAGAATGCTGCTGGCAGTCGCATAGTAGTAGCAGAAAATAGCAAAAAAAATCTTGACCTGCCGCTCTTTGGCTCTCAAGCAAAAGTGCAGAGTTCAAGTTTAGTAAATCTGCACACTTTAATTGCGCTAGTGATAGTGACTCTTATATATTTTGTTTATTCCAAAACTCTTGCCCAAGGGGTTTTAGTTGCTAGTGCTTCCCTAAATTTATACTTAAGAATGCTCTGTTTTAGCTTTGTTGCGCAGATAGATCCGAATAATAATCCTATTATAATGATGTTAGTATCAGGGTTAAGAGCCTTTCTAGCAGCGGGATTGCTGTTTTTTGCGGTAATTAAATTCAAGATAAGTATCATAGCTATTCTTATAGCTATTCTCATCTACCTATTAGTATTATTAGTAAGTGGCTTTAAACGCCGCTAAATACTATGCACCATATTACTACTCAGATTTTAGGCCAAACTGTTCATGCTGATACTTTGTATTTTGCTTGGTCGGTGATGGCGTTGATTCTTATAGTTAGTTTGTTTTTGGTATCTGGACTTAGTGCTGATACTAATCATTATTCTAAGCGTCAATTCGTTGCTGAAAGTATTTATGGTTTTATTCGTGGACTTTGCGAAACTCAAATCGGTGCGCGTGGTAAAAACTATGTGCCATTGATTGGTTCAATTTTCTTATTCATCGTTAGTAGTTACTATGCTGGTCTATTGCCTTGGAAAATGGGCTCGATCTTCAGCTGGTGGCCTAGTGCTGGACACGGTCAGTTTTGGCATGGAGCTAGTCCTTGTGCGGATCTTAATGTTACTGCTGGTTTAGCGATTATAGTAATCGCGGTTTATTTCATCTCTGGTGTGATTATTGGTGGCTGGAAATATTTCCAAATGTTCTTGCCAATTAACATTGGTCCTAAAGGTATATCTCTTAACGCAATGTGCTTAATCGAGCTGATGGATTTACTAGTGCGTCCACTAACTTTATCGCTGCGACTTTTTGCTAATACTTTTGCTGGTGAGACTTTGTTAGCGACGTTTATAGCGTTGGTGGCTTTAGTGCTGCCTGTCGGTATTCTTGGCTTCGAGATGTTTGTTGGTATTCTTCAAGCTTTCTTGTTCACCATACTCTCTACCGTATACATAGGAACAGCGGTGCAGCATGCTGAGCATTTAGCGCATGATAGCCATCACTAACCAAACAATTCACATATTAAAAGAAATACTCCCGGTATTTTTATTTGCTGTAGTGGCTTCTGCAATTCTTGATAGATTTCTACCACATGACTATCTCGAGAAGAATTTTACTAAGCCTAATTTGCTTACTCTTGTGAATGCAAGTTTCCTTGGCGCACTTATTCCTTTATGCACCTGCGGTATGATCCCGCTGGTAGTCAAGCTAGTACAACGCGGACTTAATTGGCGCATATTAGTGGCGTTTCTGGTGGCGGGTAATGCTTGTAGTATTCCAGCTCTGTGGCTAACTACAGTAATGGGTTATAACGTAGTGTTAATCAGGCTTTTAGCTTCAGTTGCTTATGGGGTTCTTGTCGCTTTAGTTTTTGCTTGGATACTACCTAAGGATTTTAGTTTACAACTCAAATCTAATTTAACTTTGCACGATGATTGTTGTGAAAATCATTGCCATAGTTCTAAAGCTAAATTGATACTGGATGATGTACTGTCTATGTGCCGCAGCTTCTTGCCTTGGATTATAGTAGCTGCTTTAATTGCAGCTGTTTTCGATATCTATATGATGCAAGGTGCTCTTGATCTAGTAATGCAATCGACTCCTTGGTTATCAGCGATAGTTGCTTTTCCATTTTATTTTTGTGCTGGCGCTGATGTGCCGATTAGTCGTGAGTTACTAGCTGTGGGTCTGCCACTAGGTACGGTGATGAGTTTTATGCTCGCCTCACCTGGACTTAATCTCACAAGTCTTTTGGTTTATCAGCGTTGTGTTGGTTGGAAGCAGGCGTTGAATTTTGTGCTGGTTTCTTACTTGGTGGCGGTGGGGATAGGTTATATACTGAATCTATTACTTAGCCAGTAAGCTAATCTTGACTGCACCAATAGTAATTTTTGATTAGAAAGCTTGCCAATAGAGCCTTTTAGTAATTCTCCATCTACGACTGCCAGTCTTGCGATCCTGATGAGACTTTCTGATCTAAGTCCTGAATCATTGAAGTCAGTATCTTTTGGTGAGAGTATTAGATCGAAATTTGCTATTACTTGATGCACTCTTCGAGTGATCATACAGAGTAACCAATCATCATAAGTACCAGGTAATCTTTTAAGAAGTAAGGCTGGTCTGATTTTGCTTACCTGCCAGTTGGTTTCAGGAAAGTCGTATAAAACTATTTGCCCCTCTTCTTTCATAGCTATTGAAATTTAATTTTTAAGTCGTCGAGAGTGTAACCAAAATCCTCATCAGTATTATCAGCTAAAGCTGAGCTTAGTGAAAATCTAGACCAAGCTAAGTCAGGTATAGGTAGTTCATGATCCTTTTGAGTAAGGAAATCGATGAAATCCATTACCTGTTGCTGTTTGATTTCAGAAAGCTTAGTCAATTTCTTGATGATTTGCTCTTTGTTATCCATACAAATATAATAGCATTTCTATTTCTGAAATTGCAAGGGTTTTGAAACTTTTTTAATAAGTAGGAAGCTTTACAAGATAATTTGTTAGAATATCTATATACCTAATAGGGGAGGGGTGATGGTTGATCAAGTAGTATCTTTGGATACTGTTCCAGATGATCGTTTGAAAGCAGAGTTAGATGCCAGGCTGAAAGCCAAGGCAAGTTCTAATGCTGCCACTGGTTTTATTCCAGCTCCGGTTCAAGAAGTTGTGCCGCGACCTGCTGTTGCTCAAGCTTCAAGTCCAAGACCTGAGGCTCCTAAAGTTGCAACTGTAGAAAATACTCGCCCGGAAGCCATTCATCAAGCAGAAATTAAGCTTCCAGAAAAAGTTAAAACTGAGCTGAGTATTTTTGGTTTAACAGATGAGAAGCTTATTGCACAAGTTTTAGATTTAGTGGATAAATCTGGTAGAGAGTTTTCAGCTAAAAAACTAACAGAAGAAATTTCTTCAACTTCTGCTTTAGGTTTATTCTCAGCGATCATACCTATCCTGGGTATACCAGTTGCTCTATATGTTTCTGGAACCAGCCCAATGACTCACTATAAGCTGGCTGCCAAAGTCGAGCAAAATAGAAATGATTTAAGTAAAGCTTTCCTGGGAGCTGTAAATAAAGTTCTTACGGCTGAAACTTTGTTGCCTATATTAACTACTGTTGAGTTTAAAGCGGATGAGCCTGCTGAAGCGAGAGAAAAGCGCTTTATTGCTGCCTTAGATACTTTTAAAAAGAGTAATGATCCTTTGGATCGGGCTAAAGCAGCAGTGCTTTTAGCTTTGTTAAATATTGCACCAGATATTTTTGTTAAAGCAGGTGATCATCAAGCTTTTTTAAAACAAATTCAAGAACAGCCACCTGAATCAAAAATTAAATCTGGTCTTGGAAGTTTTTTAGGTGCGGCTAAAAATATTTTAAATACTGATATTAATTTAGGATTTTTTGCTAAAGCTAAAAATCAAATGGCAGATTTGGCAGCCAATCTAAAAACCACTATTAATAATGGTGGCAAAGGCTTAGATGCTTTAGGCATGCCTTTTCTTGGCAAACTTAGAGAAGAGGCTGTTTATTTATTAATTGCTGACACTTTAGCAAGACTAGAAAATGATATGCCAGAGAAAATGGAAGCAGCAAAAAATGCATATAAAGAGCCGCAAGGTTTAGTGGCAAGATTGCGTAATCTTTGTATTATGCTCAGACAAAGAATCTATGATGCTTTTAATCAAAAAGATGGCGCTGTTCGTCAGGTGCTTGATAAAACCATGGTGAATGTTAAAGCAGCCTTTGATGCCTCACAAGAAAAGCAACGCCTAGCTACAGCTAATGTTGTTAGTGGTATTAGCAATGTGGCGGAAGCCGTCTTAAGTGAGAGCAAGGCAGGGTTTCAGAGTGTTGTTGGCGATTTCTTTAAATCACTTAAGGATCCAGCTAAGTTAGCTGCTTTATTTAGCTCTGGACCAGCTAAATAGGGGTATTGACAAAGTGGGGTAATCTGTATTACGATTATCAATTAGTCTTTAAAAGAGGGATTTTATGACTATAGGACCAGTAGTAGCACCAGCAACCCCAACAGCACCAACGGCTGGGCCAACTGCGCCGCCGCCGGCACCAGTTGCAGTAGCTCCTATGCCTCCAGCGCCACCTGTTGATGCCGCTGCGAAGACTGCTTTAGCTTCTCCTCCTCCCACGGCGGCTCCTGCACAAGCAGTAGCAGCATCGTCAGTACCAGTTCAAGCAACAGAAACAGGGGTACCGAAATTAATTCAAGCTTTAAGATCAGGGCAGTTTCCAACCTTAGAACAAGCACTTGCTGATAAAGCAGATTTCTTGATGTCATTTAAATATGCATTAGGACTGATAGTACCTAAAACTAGTTGGCAACAATATGAGCCAAAAATGGATGAGGTACTTGGTAAGCTTTATGGGTTTCTAACACTACTTCCAGCTCAAATGCAAATGAGTAAACAAATACGAGAGTTTATGAGACCTAAAGAAGCAGAACCAGCTAAGCCAGCAGTAGCGGAGCCAGCTGCTAATTCTGCTTCAACAGTTAATGCTCAAGTTACGGAACCTGTTGCCAAACGTGAAGAGCCAAAACCTGATGAGAAGAGTGGTAATAAAAGAGAGCCATGGTGGAAACAAATTGGCAAGTTTTTTTTAAATGCTGTTGCGCTCCCTCCTACCAGCCCAGAAGCTGTTAAAGCTTAATAGCACCAGCTTACTCTTTGCTAGTTATAATTAGGATTGGTGCCTTCAATCCCAACAACTATAGAGTCTCGTTATGAAGAACTAAAAAACCAGCTTAAGCGCTGGAATAAACTTTACTATCTAGAGAATCATATTGAAGTAGAAGATCAGGTTTATGACGCTCATATGCAAGAACTGCTTGCTATTGAGTCTGAGTACCCACAGCTAGTTACTATTGATAGTCCTTCGCAGGCAGTTGGTGCGCCGCAAGAGGAAGCTGAAGACTCAGTTTCACGCGGGCTGGTGAAAGTTACTCACGAGGTGCCGCTAGCAAGCTTAGCTAACGCCTTCGGTGAAGCGGATATACGTGATTGGGAAGATAGAGTTAATCGCATAATCGGTGTCGAGACCCCGCGCAGCTATGTTTTCGAATTGAAGATAGATGGATTAAGCATAGCGATAGATTATCGTGATGGGCGATTATACCGAGCTGCGACTCGTGGTGACGGGCGCATAGGTGAGGATGTTACGCCTAATATTTCTACTATTAAATCTTTAGCTAAGCAAGTGAAGCTTACTGAGCCCTTCTCGCTGCGCGGTGAAGTCTATATGTCTAAATCTGCCTTCAAGCAAGTGAACATAGAGCAGGAACGTACGGGAGATAAACTTTATGCTAACCCGCGTAATACAGCCTCAGGCTCACTTAGGCAACTAGACCCAAGTATCACTGCTAAGCGGAATTTAAGTGTCTTTCTTTATGGGATTATTCTAGGTGACGACGTGACGACACATTACCAAGGTCTCGAATTAATCGAGCAACTGGGTCTGCCAACTAACCACCAGCATAATAAACTCTGTAAAAGCATAGAAGAAATTATTGCACTTTATCATCATTGGCAAGAACATAAAGATGATCTTGATTACGTTATAGATGGTGCGGTGGTGAAGATTAACGAACTGGATTTGCAGCGTACGCTGGGATCTACCGCTAAAGCCCCGCGCTGGGCTATAGCACTTAAATTCACAGCTGAAATCGCAGAAACTCAAGTGCTATCTGTAGAGTATGAAGTCGGGCGCACAGGAGCGATCACACCAGTCGCTAATCTAATGCCAGTGCAGCTTGCGGGAACTACGGTGAAGCGCGCTACTTTGCATAATTTCGATCAGATAGCTAAGCTAGGAGTAATGGTCGGAGATTTCGTGCAGGTACGCAAGGCAGGTGAGATTATCCCTGAGATTATAGAAATTAATTTATCTAAGCGTCCGATAGATGCTGCCGCGATACTCAGCCCAGAGAAATGTCCAGCTTGTGGCTCAGATACCGAGAAAGAAGACGCGTTCCTAAGATGTACTAATGTCGCTAGTTGCCCAGCGCAAGTGCAGCGCAGGTTAGAGCATTGGTGCTCTAAAAACGCAATGAACATAGATGGAGTTGGTCCAGCTTTAGTTGAGCAGCTCTTAGATAAGGGGCTAATACGCGGTCCTTTAGATCTTTACAAACTCACTAAAGAGCAGCTTTTGAGCCTTGAGAGGATGGGTGAACTTTCTGCAACTAACGCTATTAATTCTATTAGCGAAAGCCGCTCGCGTAGTTTTGCTAGATTCTTGTTTGCGCTTGGTATTCGTCATGTCGGTGCGACGGTGGCAGAGCTGATCGCTAGTTACTATCCAGATTTAGAATCTTTACGCAGCGAGTGTATTAATAAGCAAGGCGCTGGTTTATTAGAGATAGATGGTCTAGGTCCTAGAATAGTAGAGTCGCTAACTAACTATTTCAATAGTACTATGGCTCGCGAACTACTATCTGAAGTCAGCCTTCTTGATATACAGAGTGGTAGTGTTAAAACTCTTGGTGATAAGTTTGCTGGTCTGAGCTTCGTGATTACCGGCACTCTTAGTCATAGTCGTGATCACTATGAAGAGCTGATTAAGGCTAATGGTGGTAAAGTTAGTAGTTCAGTCTCCAAAAAAACCTCCTATCTTCTCTGCGGTGATAGCCCAGGATCTAAGTTTGATAAAGCGCAGGAGCTAGGGGTGAAAGTGATTGGGGATGCTGAGTTTGCGGCTTTGCTAGCTTGATTTAGATTGCTTCGCTTCGCTCACAATGACATAATGTTTATACGGTGCTAATAAGGCTAGTCTTAGTTATATTTTTTATTCTTCCAGTCAGCGCAAGGCTAGTTTCAGTGTCTTTAATTGAAGCAGCCCCGCAGCTAGTGCTTAGCTCAGAAGATGATTATTCACTAATTCAAGATGATAGGACTATTTATAAATTCGATGCTGGCTCTGAGATTTTAATTAAGCCTGGTTCTATTACTAATAAAGGTAAAACTTATTCTGTTAGTGGTGATTTTAGTTTGGAGTCTGAAGATTTATTTATTGTGCAAGGACATAAGTTCAGAGGCTCAATGATAGTGCGTAAGGGGTTGCAGTTAATTAACAGACTTGAACTTGAAGATTACCTCAAATCCGTCGTGAGTAGCGAGATGCCAAGTCGTTGGCCTCTAGAGGCTTTGAAGGCACAGGCTGTTTGTGCTCGCACGTATACGCTCAATACCCTTCAGCATAAAGATACTCTGCAACCTGGTGTTGCTGATCAGATGTATCTAGGTTATGACCGCGAGGATGATAAGGGTCGCAAGGCGGTAGCTGAGACTAACGGCGAAGTGATGGTGGATAAACTAGGTAACTATGTAGATGCTTATTATAGTAGTAGTGCTGGTAATTACACCGCTAGTGTGAGTGACACTTGGGGTTTATCACCAAGGCCATATCTATTACCAGTAAATGACTATGCTCAAGGTTCTAGTTATCAGTCTTGGACTCGTGAATTCATCGCTAGTGATTTGCAATCTAAGTTAGTTGATCTTAGGCTTGCTGAAATTCAATCCATAACAGTGTTTCAAAGATCGATCGAGGGGCGGGCAACTAAAGTACAAGTATCTGGTCTTGCTTTGAAACCTGAGCATGAGGAAGAAGCGAATTCTAAACCTCAATGGCGCCAAGATACTAATGGAGATATTTTTGATGCCATTAATCCTCAACCTAAATCTAAAATAACGGAGCGTTTAGCTACTAGATATTTAACAGGTGAAGAACTGAGACATAAACTAGGTCTGCCAAGTACTAATTTTCAATTAAGCCAGCAAAGTGATAAATATAGCTTTAGAGGTACTGGCTTCGGGCACGGTATCGGTATGACTCAATATGGAGCCAAGAATATGGCTGAGGATGGGGCTAGTTATAGGAAGATATTAGAGCATTATTACCCTATAATGAAACTAAGTGGAGTACTCCTGCACAGCCCTAGTCCTCAAAACCATTAAGCTTGGCGAAGCTGATCGCATCGTTGTGCTTTATAGTCCAGAGCTTGGTCCCTTGCGTGCTGTAGCTAAGAGTGCCGCGAAAGCTAGTAGTGGTTATGCTGCTAAGACCCAAGTTTTCAATTACTGTGATTTACAGTTAGCCAAAGGTCGTCAACTGGATGTTTTACTACAAGCTAAGTTAATAGATGATTTTAGAGCGCTAAGAACAGATTACGATCTGATGACTCTTGCTTATTTTATGCTTGAGGTTCTTGATCATATTGCGGTTTTGAATGATAGTTATAAACAACCATTCGAGATAGTTTATTCGCATTTACGTGCTCTAGATCAGCAGGCTAAGGCTGCTCAGAAACCCAATCAGTATCTAGTTCTTATGAGTATTAGTTTTCTCTGGTCTATTATTGACTATCTTGGCTATAGACCAGACCTGCATACTTGCTCGCTAACCCAGCGTGAGCGTCGCGGCTCAGAATTGCCTAGTTATTTCGACTTCGAGAGTGGTTCTGTTACGGGAGCTAAAGCCTATCAGCTATACGTAGAGCGCAATCCTTATCAGGATCATATTCGTAGCATGAGTGCTGGCACCTATAAGATGCTAAGAATACTTGAGGATAATTCTGATTTCGCTTTATGGGAGAACCCTGATGGCACCGCGCCAGTTAGTCATAACCTAAAGGCTGACTTAGATGCAGAAGGAACATTAAATCTATTACGTAGGCATCTTAGTCGTCAGCTGGAGTATGACTTTAAGTCGTGGACTACGCTTGAACCGATGTTGTATGCAGCTTAGCGCCAGCATATAGCATTGAAGTCACAACGCTCACAAACCTTCCTATCTGTAGTCTTATCGAACTGCTGCGCTTTAAGCCCAGCACAGATATCATCAATATTTTTTTCTAATGTCGAGAGATCCTCGTCACTTACATAGATACTTTCTTTAAAGAAATTCCCCTTAGCATCCGCTTGTACGAAATCTATCTCACCGCGCAGCATCTCGGCTTTGAAGAGCCCAGCCTTGCGCGCTAGGTCGATTAAGAGTTTATAGAATACTATTTGCCTATGGTAGTCACCACCTGGGTTTAAGGCCTTAGCTTTAGTGCTAGGGTTGCCGGTTTTATAATCTACAACTACCGCTCTGCCATCAACAATTTCGATTTTATCGAGCTTACCATCGAGTTCTATATCCTTATAGCTAAGTCCTTTATGTCCGAAATTATGCTCGAGTAATAAAGTTACTGATGGATCGTAGAGTTTAGTTCGGTATTGATTGAAATATTTAGTTAGAGTATCTTTGCCGAAAACTAGAGCGTCAGTGTAGTCTTGGCTGCTCATATTCTCGTCTTTAAGCCTTTCTTCAAAGCGCTTTAATAAAAACTCTAACCCCGCATCTTTATTGCCTGATTTAATAGCGGTACCAAGATCGAATAGAGCATTATGCACCGCACTACCGAAGCAAGCATGTTTGGTTTTAGCGGCAGGTACGCGTAAAAGATTCTGATAGAAGAATAATCTAGGGCATCTTAGATAATTATTTAAGTGAGTAACAGAAAGCTTATAACCAGTCAGCAAACCCTCTATAAAATCATGCTCCAAGGATAATATATTATCCGTATTATCCACGTAAGCGAATTGGGTAGCTAGCATTTCAAGCTCAGTCTCTGACTGGATCTCAGGTTCTAGGATTTGACAGTATTGTTTATCCAATTCAGTAATGAACATGGAAGGCTGAACGCCAGAGCCTTTATCGTTCTTAAGGTGATAGCTGATATTAGCTTCGAGCCGAGCGCGGGTTAGAGCGACATAGAATAGGCGGCGTTCTTCCTCGTCACTATCGATTTTTAGTTTGGCTTTACCGGCGATTGCTGGTGGTAGTTTAATTATTGATCTACCACTCTTGTTGCCCCAAGATTTATCAACACAGTTGTAGATGAATACATAGTCGAACTCTAAGCCCTTAGCAGCATGCGCGCTCATTAGTTGCACGGCGTTCTTGCTGCTGGCTATAGACTTAGCATCGATTTTAACCTTAGTGGCTATCGCCGTATCTATATAGTAGATAAAATCCTCAAGATCGAAGCGAGCCCCAGTGTCATTATTAATCTGGTGGCGCAGTTTGCTATTGCGTAGCGGAGAACCATTGGCTACTAGTTTTTTAATTTCATTAAACAGGCAAGCAAGATTATTAACCCTACTTAGTCTGTCAGCGGCTTCTAGGGCGTAGCCTAGATAATTGAAGTCCCTAATAACTTTCTCGAAGAATAGTTCAAAATTCAAATTAGCCGCTTCATTGTTAGCGCGCAGTATGGCTTCAGCGAAGGCTTTGAATTTAGGGTTGTCGAGCAGATATTCTATAAAACTAGGTCCTTGCTGGCGGTAATTGCTAACAGCACTAAATACATCATGTTGAGTAATGCCAGCTAGTAAGTCACTAGCGCGCAAGAAATTATAATTCAGTAGGTTGAATATTAAATTAGAGCTTTTGGGCTTCTGAATCACCTTAATAAGATCTACGAGCTGCAGAATCTCTAAATTCTCAAAAATATTCTCTTGTCCTTTGATGAGATAAGGGACATCAAGCTTATAAAGAGCCGTAGCGATAAGGTTAGAGTGTTTATGCTCGCGATAGAGTACAGCGATCTCGCTAGGATTGATACCATTCGCGATTAGCTCTTGGATGCGCTTAGCTATACTGTAGGCTTCAGTGAAGACGCTATTGTAAGCCGTTATAGTAACTGGTTTCAGGGCAGCATCAGAACAGCTAATTAACTGCTTGTCTTTAGCTAGGCGGTTCTCGTTATGCCTAATGCTAGATAGGGCAGCGTCGAGAATCTGCTGCTGGCTGCGGTAGTTGTTTTTAAGTACTATTTCAGTTAGATGATTTTGATAAGATGTCCTAAAATCAAAAATATTTTCAACTGATGCCCCCTGAAAGCGATAGATAGATTGATCATCGTCACCTACAACGAAGAGATTTGGGTTTTCTTGATAGTAGGAGACTAGTAATCTTAGTATCTGGTTTTGCGAACCGTTGGTGTCTTGATACTCGTCAGCTAGTATATATTGGTACTGCTCCTGATACTCAGCTAAGAGCTCTGGGCGCGCTTGTAGTTCAGTGATGACTCTAAGAATCATATCCTCGTAGTCATAGAGCCTACGCGAGCTTAGTTCAGCGTTGTAGCGTTGATAGATCTGGGCTAGAGCGAGCAGGCGCGGGGAATTCTTGCCAGCATCTTCGACGAACTTCTTGACTTGGTCGCGAAATTCGCGCAGGTTCTGCACTTGGGCGTAGAGATTATCAATATACTTGCGATAACTAGAATCCGGACTTATCACAGAGAGCCTCTCTAAGTGAATAGCCATATCAGAGAGTTCTGGCTTAGGCTTACTACGCAAATCTATATTAGTGATCTGCTCTAGAACCTCGCGCGCATGCGTAATAAATTCATCAAGCTCTGTAACTGCGGCGATTAGACCCTCCGGACTTATATATTCTTTTTTGAAATTCTGCAGTGAGTATTTAATCTCATCACGATAGAGATAGGCATCCCCGAAGGGTTTAAGGGCAGAGCCAGCATCAAGCTCATCGATAAGTTGATTAATAAGTTCAGCTTGCTCTAGATCGGAGATAGAATTCAAGCGCGTAAAAATCTCAGGGTGACTCTGTATCACCTCATTACAAAACGAATGGAAAGTATGTACCCGCACTTGGTAAGCAGCAGTGCCGATAATATCTATTAAGCGCTCGCGCATGGCAGCGGCACCACTCTCAGTGAAAGTCAGACAAAGAATATTAGAGGGGTTCATTTGCAGATCTGGATTACGCAGAATGTTAGCGATGCGCATGGCTAAGATCTGAGTTTTGCCAGTGCCGGGTCCAGCGATCACCAAGACTGGTCCCTCGGTAGTATTGACCGCTGTTTGTTGTTCAGGATTAAGGCGCGTAAATAACTCCTGGAATCTAGCATCAGTGAGATCTAGAGTAGTTTCCAGTTTGGGCATTCTTTAAATAAGAGAGCGTTTACTTCTTAGGAGTAGCAGCTTTAGCAGCATCAGCAGCAAGCTTAGCAGCATCAGCGGCTTTAGCAGCTTCAGCAGCTTCATTAGCTTTAGCTACATCAGCAGCAAGCACAAGCTCGTGGTCGATCTTAAGAGTCTCTGCTTTACAGATGATCTCAGCAGCTGGATCAAGGATTTCGATACCATCAGCTAGTTTAAGATCAGCGAAAGTAATATGGTCATTCTCAGTTGCTAAAGCACTGATATCAACTTGAATAGAATCAGGAATTTGTGATGCTTCGCAACGGATATGTGCTTCTTTGTGAACGATGAATAGATCAGCACCATTACGCACAGCGTCAGAAACACCAACGAACTCAAGAATAACGCGAGTGGTTAGTTTGTGACCTTTTTTAACTCTGTAGAATTCTATGTTTTGAATACTGCCATCAAGGTAGTTTTTCTGTACGTTCTTGATTAGCGCGTCCATGCCTTCAGCACCGCTCTCTTCAAGGCGAATCAAATGCGTATAGTCTTTAAAAGAAACACGGCGAAAATCGCGCGCATTTAACTGGATATTACGGCTCTCAAAATCTGGCCCATAAATAGTAGCGGGAATAGTGCCGCTGCGTCTAAGCGCTCCGGGCTTGGTTTTTTTGTCTCTAGCTTGAATTTCAATAGTAACTGCCATGTCTTGACCTCTTATTTGCAGTGGATGATTCTAGCATAGGGCTTTTGGGCGGAAAATTAGATGATTGTGATGATATAGACAGGATTCGTAAAGATAAATTAATGTTTTAAGGCTTATTATTATGTGATAGTGTTATTTTGTATGGCAGACCCTTTAGGAAGAGCTACGGTAGCACAACTAGGACAAGTTTTTTCTAGTACTGAATCAGAAGGTCCTTCAATGCGTGGACAACTGGATCGTTTACTTGCCGCAATGCGGACAGATCCAGAACAACGAGTTGTCAACATTGGGGACCGGGTAGATATAAAGGCTACAGAACTTGAGACTTTATTTAAAGCATTATTTGAAGAGTTAGCATCTACTTATGGTGTTGCTAAGGCTGATTTTATAACGACCTCACTAGAGGGTGGTCTTGCTGATGGTTTACTTCAACTTTGGAATGGGTCAGATGAGCCGCTGGAGTTTCTGGGACCATACACTGTAGCTATAACTTCTAAAGTTAGTGATGGGGACAAGATGAGAGAAGCGACCCCGGAAGATGGCTTACCTAAAATGGATACCCATCCCAAAGAAGCTTTAGCCAAGTTAGCTAAATTGGATGCTCGTGATGAAGTGGCAAGATTTTTATCAGGACAGATGTCGTTTGCGGTGAGATTAAAAGAACTTCCTAATATAGGTGGTCGTTTTGAAATTGAGATGGATGGCAGTGGTACTGCTCATATAAGTGTTTTTCCTTTAGGTATAAGCCGTAGTGAAGATGAGGTAAGAGCTCTTCACAGCGCTGTGGTTCCCTCGGCTCCAATAAACGGAGGAGGAGCTGTGACAGATAGACCTTCACCAAGAGTAGAAGAGCTCTTTAAACGTCGTTGAGTCAGCTAGTTTTTATAGTCTAGGTACTAAGCTATTAGTTTAGTATCTTGATTTATGAGTTCGGGCAAATTATCTATAGAGCGTATTATCGTTCTGTTTAGCTTATGGCACTCGCTCCAGTTCAAAACACTACAGCTATTAACGCTTTAATGGCCATTCAGCAATCTAATGCTGAGGCTACTACAGATACGGGGCTTAAAGGTTCAGCTGTAAAAGCGGCGACAACCGAAGAAACTAAACTTAATTTTTTCGAGCAATTCAAACTCAATATACGCCAAGCAACAGAGACTAAAGCTAGCCCAGAGCAGCTACAAGAACGTGCTGCTGATATACGTCGCATGGGTGCGTTCTTAGAGAAACATCCGATGCCAGAAATGGTGAAAGACTATATCACTCAAGTGCGTGATTTGCTAGCTGACATCAGTGATCAAGCTTACTCAGCCAATAAGCGTGATGGTTTATTCCAGAAGTTAGATGTGGTTAATGAGAAGCTAGATGCTCTTGCTGATAAAGTTCTTGCTGATGAGAAAGATGGACTAGAACTTGCTCAGTCATTAGGTGAGCTTAATGGTTTGCTGATTGATATTTTTGTTTAGCTAACTCTATTAGCTTTTGTTGCGCCCCCAAAAGCTGTATCTAACATTCTTTGCAATACTTCACTAGCATTTCTGGCAAGAGCATTCAGGTAACCAATACCGTTTGATATATTTTCAGTACCTCGATAGGGTACCAGGTCTGCCGGATTGATTTTTTCTAATTCTGTTAGCTGTTCAACGCTAAGCGGTAGTAAATTTCCGTTGTTTATAATTCGAGGCGCATGATTATCTATAGCAGAAGATAGAAAAATATTAAAAGTACCAGCTAACTGTTCACCTCGCTCCTTAACTAATTCGCGAATAGCCTGTAAGATTGTTTTCAGATGGTTATCAACACCCTTAGCACTAGAACTTGCTACGTCAGCATGAACTAGTATTCTGGCATTAGAATCTTTTTTAATTGTCTGCATCAATAAGTCTTTAATTTTTTCAACATTAGGTTTCGCATGAAGTAGTTCAAAATTTGCTGCTTTGCCAAGTAATACTTTGCTAGCACTTGCTGTGACACCGGGTATTTGTTTTAGTACACTATACAGTGGGGTGTTAGGTGAATCAACAGCTCTCGTGACGTGGATAAGTGTATTACTCATAACTCACAATAATATCCAATCCCTTATCTTAAAGTCAATGCCCGTAAGAATAATATTTTTGCTAGAATAGTCCCCATGGCTAAAGAAGTAACAGATTCAACATTCGACACAGAGGTTTTGCAGTCTAGCACCCCTGTTCTAGTGGACTTTTGGGCACCTTGGTGTGGTCCTTGTAGAGCGCTGGCACCGGTTTTGGATCAGTTAGCTGAAGAGTATGCTGGTAAGGTTAAGATTCTTAAACTCAATACTGATGATAATCCTGAGTCAGCGGTTAAGTTTCGCATTAACAGCATTCCTAATCTTATATTTTTCAAGGGCGGTAAGCCAGTAGATCAAGTAATCGGTGCGCAAGACAAAGCAGCGCTGAAAGCTAAGCTTGATGCGTTGAATTAGGAATCTTGCTGGGCGTCTGGTTTAACCACCCCCCACATACGAGCCAAGTCTTCTGTTTTAATACTTAGAAGAATGAAAAAGCTACTTATGCAGGCTGCACAGCTTAGTACAATGCCTATTCTTATTAATAAATCAGTAGTTTCTGCTGTCATTTCTCGATTTTAACATATCTAATTCCATTGCAACTAGCATGGCGTATGAGGTTGCGATAAAGCCTATTATAAAAAATACTAGGGCAAACAAAAGGCCCCAGTGTGATAAAGGTTTAAGGCTACCAGCCATTATGGCATTGCCGATCATAAAGCATAATGGCGTGCAAAGTGCAAAGCCTATATTACGGTATAGCTCCATTTTGAACTTTTCACTGGTTTCATAAATTCCGACCATGGCTAGGAATTATGACTCTTGGTTTTGTAATTTGAAAGGGGTCATTTTTCCTCTGGATATTAACGCTTTTTAAGCAAAAATAGCTCAGCCAAATCAAACTATGGCTTAGCCTCGTTTGATTCTAAAAAGTTCAGTCAAAAATTTGGCTTTTAAGAGCGCAATTGCGTAAATATTATTTCACACCAGTAGAACCGAATCCACCAACGCCTCTCAGGTTGTTAGCTTCGTTTGGCATCTCGGTGATAATTTCGAAATCTGCTTGAATAACAGGAGCAAGCACACCTTGAGCAATACGATCACCGTTGCGAATGGCGAAATCTTCTGTGCCGTGATTGATAATTAGGATTTGTAATTCACCGCGATAATCACTATCGATAGTGCCAGGTGTATTAGTTAGCGAGATGCCGTTTTTGAAAGCTAATCCAGATCTAGGTCTTACTTGCAATTCGTAACCTGGCGCAATTACCATCTTAAGTCCAGTTGGTATCTTCGCTCGCTCGCCAGCTTTCAGCGTGAAAGCGAAACTCTCATTGAGTGAACCAGCGCCCCATTCATCTTGATTCCAAAAATATGCACGAATGTCGAAACCGGCAGCGCCAGCACTTTCGTAGCGTGGGGTTTGGACTTGGTCAACTAGTTTGTAGATTTGTAGTTTATGCATGATTAATACTCATAACTCTCGCTCTCAGGCAAGACCATAACGATTATAGCGCCTAGAACCATGTCATAGAGGAAAGGATAGAAACTTAGCCCCATAAAATTATTAAAACTCATTTGCCCAGTAATTAGTAAATAGCCAAAGCCACAAGCATGCGCCACTGGAATGGCAGCGAGCGAGAAGTTCTTAAGATAGCGAAAACCGAACATAGATAAAGGTATATGCTTCCAGAAGAATCCTAATAAAGCTAAGGGAATTAAACTTAGTAAATGCCCGAAGCTAGGCTCATGCACGTAACTAAAACCGCCACCATAAGTGAAGACTGGCAAGCCACTAAGTCCAACTACTAAGAAAATCATCACAGCGATTAGTGCGTAGTTGCGACGAAATAACTGAGTAAGTAGAAAACAAGTGATAAACAATAAGGGATAGTCATAACCCATAACAGGTACTTGTACGAACGCCGTTAGCGTTAACATACTAAAACAAAAAGCTACTTTGACTATAACTTCAGCCACAATATTAAGTGTGCATCAAATCGCGTGCCTTAGCAACTATATGACTAACGCCAAGTCCATAATGCTCAAGCAGCTCCTCGGCTTTACCGGATTGTCCGAACTTATCCGCCACGCCCATCTTAGCGAAACGCACTGGCACAGTGACCTGCTCGGCGATAGCACTAGCAACTAGGTCGCCTAGACCACCAAGAATATTATGCTCCTCAAGTGAGATCGCACGTTTAGTCTTAGCTATAGATTTACTTACAGTCTCAGAGTCGAAAGGTTTAATAGTCGCTGAGTTAATAAGTTCAACACTGATACCAGCAGCGGCTAATTCTTCGGCGGCTTTAATCGCTGTGCTGACTAATACTCCGCAAGTGATTAGCGTAATATCAGTACCGCTGCGAATAATATTGGCTTTGCCGATTTGGAATTTATAATTACTATCAAAAGTCACCGGTACTTTAGATCTTCCTAGGCGCACATAAGTAGGACGCGGATCAGCAGCGATAGCTCTGATCACTAGATCAGTCTCAGTAGCATCCGCTGGAACTATAACTACCATCTCAGGAATCACGCGCATGATCGCAAGATCTTCTATAGTCTGGTGACTAGCTCCATCCTCGCCCACGGTAAGACCAGCGTGACTAGCGCAAACTTTCACGCCGAGGTGATTATGCGCGACAGAATTGCGCACGAACTCCCAAGCCCTGCCCGTTGCGAACATCGCGAAGCTGCTAGCGAAAGGAATCTTGCCCATACGCGCAAGCCCAGCTGCCGTACCGATCATATTAGCTTCAGCTATGCCCATATTGAAGAAGCGCTCTGGGAATTCTTTAGCGAAGAATTTAGTCATAGTACTGCCGCTAAGATCAGCGTCGAGCACTACTACTCGTGGGTTCTCTTTGCCAAGCTCTACTAAAGTTGCGCCGTAGGCTTCTCTAGTTGCGATCATGTCGCCGAGTTTGTAATTGGTTTTTAGTTCTGTTGTTTGACTTGCCATTTTATTAATTTAGTTCCGCTAGTGCCTTTTCTAATTCTTCAGCCTTAGGCGCTACACCATGCCATTTGACTTGATCTTCCATAAAGCTTACGCCTTTACCTTTAACGGTGTTCGCGATAATTACTGTTGGTTTGCCGCCTTCATAATATTGCGCGCGCGGCTCAGCAGCGTTAGTGCCGTATTTAGCATCAGAATTAACATGGTGCATAACGCCACCAAGTTTATACGCTTCATTAAGTGCTTTATCGATAGCTGCTACATCGTGCCCGTCTATCTCAAGAACATTCCAGCCGAATGCTTTAAATTTATCAGCCACAGGATCTACTGACATAGTAGTCTCGGTCCAACCATCAAGCTGTATGCGATTACGATCAACGAAAGCCACTAGGTGACCGACTTTGTAGTGGGCAGCAGCCATAATGGCTTCCCAGTTAGAACCTTCTTGCAGCTCGCCATCACTCATAATAGCGAAGACTTTGCGTTGTGGTTTAACACCCTGATCGAGTTTAATAGCAAGCGCACAACCTAATGCGTTAGACAGTCCGTGCCCAAGTGAGCCAGTGGACATCTCTACACCCGGCACGCGCATACGATCTATATGACCTTGGAATGGTGAACCGAGCTTGCGGAAGCTAAGAGTATCAGCTAGCGATACGAAACCTGCTAAAGCTAGAGCTGAATAAACCGCCGGTGATGCGTGACCTTTACCTACTACTAGAATGTCGCGCTCAGCCCACTCCGGGTTCTTAGGATCATGCTTAAGATGTCCGCCGAAATATAAAGTCGCTAATACATCTGCGATAGATAGTGAGCCACCTGGGTGACCAGAGTTAGCGGCAGTTATCATCTTGAGCGAGTTAGCTCTGATGATTTTGGCTTGTGATTTAACAGTTTCTATGTTCATTGTTTGCTTAATACCCCGCGTAAGTCAGTGTATGACTTGATTTCACTAGCCTTAGGCGTTTTGCGTCCTAGTGATTTAATGCTGCGCGCTAGACCAGAGATGCCAGAATAACTGCGCTTCTCATAATTAAGCATACGCTTAGCGAATTTAGGGCTCTCTTCATCATCACCTAAATCTATATATCCTTGCTCTTCACCGATTAGTGAACTTAGACCTTTCTTAGAAGGAGCATAGAACATGAATACATAAGGTTTGCCTTCTTCCACTTCTTTAGTAGTGAAGGGACTAGCAACCTGCGCCCATTCTCTAATAATGATTTCTTTGCCAGTTACACCGCGCAGTGGTTCTATAACTTTGAATTTAAGTAATCTGACATTAGTCTTGCCTTCAGTGACTATCTTAGAATCACGAAACTCACCTTTGAAAATTATGCCAGCACTATTAATGGCATCATCAAGAGTAAGTGCCTTAGTCATAGCGTGTCCAGTGCCGTTAAGTTTTACGATATTAGCTGATACTGGAAGCAGCAAGAATATCGTAAGAAAAACTAGGCTAAATAGGCGCATAGCCCATATTCTAGCAGGCGCTAAAGGTAGTCGCTCAGACTGCCTTCTTCAAGTATTTTACCTTTGAGTTTACGCAGAGCTTTAGCTTCGGTTTTTTTAACATTCGCCTTAGGCATATCAAGAATTTCTGAGACTTCTTCAAGTGTGTACATGCGCTCACCCTCGGATTCTATTAGGCCATATCTTAGTATCAATACATTCTGTTCTTCCTCTGAGAGAAACTCAATAGTTTTTTTGAGTTGATCTTTAAGCATTTTGCTAATCACTGCAGCATCAGGAGCAGCAAAAGTCTCGCCAGATTCGATGAACTCACTAAGATCCGCATCGTTCTCTTTACCGACACGAGTGGACATAGAGACGGTTTGCATATGAAGAGACTCAATCTCGCGCAAACGTTCAATATCAATATCTAAAGCTTCTGCTAATTCCTGTTCTGATGGAGCGCGTCCTAATCCTTGGCTAAGATCGAATTTAATTTTGCGCAGGCGGCTCGCTTGCTCTATCATATGCGCTGGAATCCTGATGGAGCGTGACTTCTCGGCTATTGACCTTGAGATTGATTGGCGTATCCACCAAGTAGCACAAGTGCTGAACTTGTAACCTTTAATCCTGTCGAATTTCTCAGCGGCTTTAATTAAACCGAGATTACCTTCTTGAATAAGATCAAGCAAGTTCCAACTATCTTGGGCATAACGTTTAGCTACGCTAATAACGAGTTTAAGATTGGCAGAAACTAATTTACGTTTAGCGCGCTCAGCCTCTTGCCCGCCTTGTTCTATAATGCGAGCGAGAACTAGTTCTTCACCGACAGCGAGTGGTGGAATTTTACCGATCTCCTTGAGGTATAAATAGACACCGTCATTAATCTGCGCCTTATCAGCGCGGCTTGCTTCTTTCGCTTCTGCTTCAGCGAGTTCGCGTTCCAATAACTCAGCATCACTTAGCTCAGCGTCGTTTGGTATTTCAGCGTTAGGGGTTTCTAGCTCGAGCTCTTCTTCCAGCTCGTCTAGTTCTGGTTCAGCCACTATCTATAGTTTTCCACAGATTAGGGGCTTTTAACTATAGCTTCTGTTATAAAGCCCTATTTCTAGATAATAGATATTATTTTACTGCAAGCTGAATATGACTAAGTTCTTTAAGAGCATTGATAGTGTTTTGTATCTCTTTGATCGTGTTCATTATAGATAGAGAAATCCTTACTGATTTACTAGCTATCTCATCCGGGAGCCTGCAAGCCCTCAGCACATATGAACTCTGAATCTCAGTAGCAGCTTTATTAGATGAGCAAGCAGAACCAGAACTAATGCAAACACCCTTAAGATCCATTTGTAGAACTAATTGTTCGCTAAGCCATGGTGCTTGAGTGAGCGCGAGGTTAATAATGCCGGGGACAGCGCGCGAGCGATCAAGAGGTCCATTAATAACTAGTCCTGGGATTTTACGAAGCTCTTCTATAAGTTGGGTTTCTAGTTCGCGAAGTTTTTCTGGATTATAAATTTTAGTAAGTTCAGCCATTGCTACTATGCTCGCTAGATTTTCTGTGCCGGCTCTGAGTCCATGTTCTTGACCGCCGCCTAACATTAAGCCATTGTTATGCAGTCGTTCCTGAGCACTTTTTGATAGATAGAGAAAACCTATACCCCGCGGTCCATGCACCTTATGAGCAGACGCTGAGAGCGCGTCTATATTCATGGCGCGCACATCTATAGGCAGTTTTAGCCAAGTTTGCGCAGCATCAGTATGGAATAAAGCATTATGTTTTTTACAGAGCGCACCGATGCGCGCGAGGTCTTGCACGGTTGCGATCTCGTTATTACCGTGCATGATACTTACTAGGATTTTTTTAGTCGCATGTTTTTGAAATAGGGACTCTAATTCATTGTGGTTAATAAACCCTTCTTGATCTAGGTTCAGCCAGATGATTTCATGCGCGTGTGCTTTAGCAGGTTCGAGTAGACTAGAGTGCTCACTAGGGCTGGTGATCAGTAGATCATAATTAAGCGCAGCTAGAACAGTGTTATTAGATTCAGTAGCTCCACTTGTAAAAATTATTTCCTCAATCTCAGCGTTGATAGTCCCTGCGATTTTCTCACGTGCCCCTTCAAGAGCAGCTTTGGCTTTGCGCCCAGCGGAATGCAAACTACTAGGGTTAGCGTAATCTTGCGCGAGCAGCTCTAGTAGACGCGGGTCTAGGCTAGTGGTGGCGGCGTTGTCGCAATAGATCATTAGCTAATTATCATATCGTGTTAGCAAGTCTTAAAAGCCAAGCTCAAAACGAAGTTAAGCCATTGTTTGGCTTTGATTAAAAATTATTGGCAGATAAACACCCTAAAAACTGTTTTTCCAGAGGAATTTTGACCCCTTTCATTCCTGAAATATTTTTGGCAAGATGAAAAGCATGAAGGGGATAATTTACGAAAACGCATTAAAGTTTAAAGCTGACGTCTTTAAACTTATTGGTATAGCTTTCTGTACACCAGTTGCAGCTATGATGTTAAAAGGCTTTATTGATAAGGATTTATTCCGAGTCTTTATTTCTTGGGAGATGTTAATCGCAATCCCAATATCTCTAGTTGGGGTATGGGTGCTGGATTTAGCTTATAAAATTTTATTTTGGTTAGATGAGGTAAAATGTAATCATGTTGATTAATGGTATGTCTGAGTCTCTGGCTGGTTCCTTGTTAGCATTAGTTTTCATAGCTTTTATGAGCATTCCTTTCTATTGGTTACTTGCAATAAGAATGCGCACTCCTGATGAAATAGCTGCTGATGAGCTACGAAAGCAGCTGCGTAAAGCCAAGAAAATGGCTATTTAATGGTGTGAATATGGTGTCCTAGAAGAGATTTGAACTCTTACGGCCGAAGCCACCACCCCCTCAAGATGGCGTGTCTACCAATTCCACCACTAGGACAAGTGAATGCAGATTGTAGCAAATGTGTCTAAACTGGGTATAATGCAATTAGGAGCTTATCTAGTGTTAAATCTTGGTAAATCAAAGGTATTTTTAGGGTTTTTGCTCATTACCTTTGTATGCTCTGCTTGCACAAACGTTTTTGAATATAAAGAGAATAAATGGAAATTTATCACTCGCACTACAACTGGAAATCTTAAATCAGTATATGTAGATGAAAATCGCATCGAGAAAAAAGGTGGCACAGTAAAAGCTTGGACAAAAGTTGTGTTCCAAGATCTTGAAGCTATTCCTTTTGAAAGCAAGGAAGGAAGAGCAGTGTTGATGACTAAGCGCGTTGACTCGAGTGTGCTTTATAACTGTGATGCTCAAACTTCTACAGTACTTTCATATCAACTTTATGATGGTGACGATAAATTTATATATAACCAATGGTTAAATGATCCAGAAACGAATGAAATAACTGCTGAGACTGTTGACGAGGAGATGTATCTGTATCTTTGTGTCGCAGATCGTAAAGAGACCAACGGACAAACAGCTCTCTAAGAGCACTTTGGTTAGCCGTGATAAAATCCTAATGCGCGCTTGAATAGCTCAGTGGTAGAGCACTTCATTGGTAATGAAGAGGCCGGCAGTTCAATCCTGCTTTCAAGCACCATTAATAATGAAGTGCTTATTAAGCATGTGACGTCCGCCAAAGGCGGCGAACATGCTTAAATTTATCATTAGTGTTGAGTAAACCCGTCTGGGGAAAAATATCCAATATCCTCAGGATCTCGGTGTATTTGCACACCGGCTCTTCGGGGATTTTCTCTAGGGAAAATATAAATTGCATCTATACTAAACTCCTCTCCTGCTTTAGGGAGTTCTGGGTCGAAGTAAACACCAATATCAATAGCCATAATTGGGTTTTTGCTTTTAGTAGAGCAGAGACTAATTCTTTTACCAGTCTCCAAGCCTTCGCACTCTACTTTGACTGAATTAGTTTGAGCAATGATCTTTTTTGTTTTGCTTCTTCGTCTAGGTAAAACCTTACTAACAGCATCTAAGAGTGATTGAGCAATTATGATTGTATCTTTTTTATCTAGTTCTAACCGAGGGCTTATGTTTAAGCAATCAGCAGCACTTAAAACTTGATTTAAGAGCTTAAAGTTTGGTCCTGATTCTTTGTTTCTTGTAACTGTTATTTGGTTCAAAACATTAACTAACATGGTAACTTAATATAATAACACAATTCACCAAGAATTAAGTATGGGAAATTAACGTAGATTAAATCCAAGCCATTAAGTAGTTAAAGTTTCACAGTCTTTGGTAACATCACCGCCCTCACGGCAAGTATAGACTCCAAGGCTTTTTCAAGTAACTCTAATGGAATCATATTCGGTCCGTCTGAGAGTGCTGTGCTCGGTGTCGGGTGTGTCTCAGCGAAAATACCTGTAGCACCAGCCGCAACAGCCGCGCGTGCAAGTATAGGAGCGAACTCACTATTACCTAGAGATTTATCACCGCCCGCACCTGGGAGCTGGCAAGAATGTGTAGCATCGAAGATAGTCCTGATACCGAGCTGGCGAATTTGCTCGAAGCTGCGCATGTCGACAACTAGATTGTTGTAACCGAAACTCGAACCGCGCTCGCAAATAAATAAATTACTATTACCAGCTTCTTTGCATTTGTCGCGAATATTACCAACCTCTGCTGGCGAAAGAAACTGACCTTTTTTGATATTAAGCACTTTGCCGGTTTTAGCGGCAGCGGATATAAGATCAGTCTGGCGGCAAAGAAAAGCTGGTATCTGTAATATGTCTAAAACCTCACCAGCTGCAGTGGCTTGGCTAGCATCATGGACATCAGAAACTATAGGGAGCTGATAGCGCTCACGCACACGATTTAATATCTCTAGACCCTCTTTAAGACCAGGCCCGCGAAAACCATTAATTGAGCTGCGATTGGCTTTATCGTAGCTAGCTTTGAAGATGAAGACTAGATCTTGCTCTGGAAATTTTGCTTTGAGGTTTTTTTCGATTTCTTTAAGTTTTGAGGCGACGCTCATTACTAGCTCTTCGCTCTCGATAACACAGGGTCCAGCTAGTATCGGGAAGCTGCTTGGCGACATTATTTGACTGGCGAAACTGCTTGTCATAGGCTTGCAGACTACAAGTTTATCATGAGCCCGCCATATTGCTAAAATGAGAGCCTGTGAAGACCAAAGTATTAGTCACTGACAAGCTCGATCAAGTCGG
>JACCDV010639261.1_pt1 | contig 27962 bp, 28 predicted proteins | sample 7446131 | NCBI WGS metagenome assembly JACCDV01 (sample SAMN15323448, study PRJNA562643) | freshwater metagenome | isolation source: river surface water | place: USA:Blue River Watershed | collected 2017-08-17 | reverse complement strand
AGTTATGTCACCTTAGATCTCAAAAAGATTTTTGAGAGTAATAAATCTGGTGCTTGGCCAGTAGATCAGCTCCCTTATCAAACCATCGACATCACTAATAAACTACTGAATTAATCATGGCATTAAGTATTCCAAAACCAGACCAATATCAGGAAATGCGCGAAGCGCTTCGCGATCTTTGCTCGCGCTATGACTCTGCCTATTGGCAAAAAATTGATCACGAGCGCGGCTATCCTGAAGCATTTGTAAAAGCAATGACCGATGCGGGTTGGTTGGCAGCTTTAATTCCTGAGGAATATGGTGGCTCTGGGCTGGGTCTTGCTGAAGCCTCCGTCATCATGGAAGAAATCAATCTCTCTGGAGGCAATGCTGGCTCTTGCCATGGTCAGATGTACAACATGGGCACCTTGCTACGTCACGGCTCAGAGCAACAGAAGCAACAATATTTGCCGAAGATTGCCTCGGGTGAATGGCGACTGCAAAGTATGGCAGTGACTGAGCCCACTACTGGAACCGATACGACTAAGCTAAAGACTACTGCAACCAAGAAAGGGGATCGCTACATCATCAATGGTCAGAAAGTTTGGATCTCGCGCATTCAGCATTCGGATTTAATGATCTTGTTAGCGCGCACCACCCCCCTCTCGGAGGTGAAGAAAAAGTCGGAAGGTATGTCCATCTTCATCGTCAATCTCCATGAGGCAATCGGTAAAGGAATGGAAGTGCGTCCCATCGCCAACATGGTCAATCACGAAACCAATGAGGTCTTCTTTGATCAGTTAGAGATTCCAGCCGAGAACTTGATCGGCACCGAAGGTCAGGGCTTCAAATATATTTTGGATGGCTTAAATGCTGAGCGCACACTCATTGCTGCAGAGTGCATTGGTGATGCATATTGGTTTATCGATCGCGCACGCCGCTACGCTACTGAGCGTGTGGTCTTTGATCGCCCCATTGGCATGAACCAAGGTATTCAGTTTCCGATTGCCGATAGTTATATTGAGACCGAGGCAGCGAACTTGATGCGCTTTAAGGCCTGCGAGCTATTTGATCGACAAGAGCCCTGTGGGGCTGAGTCGAATATGGCGAAGTATTTAGCAGCCAAGGCATCCTGGGAAGCCGCCAATGTTTGCTTACAAACACATGGGGGCTTTGGCTTTGCTTGTGAATACGATGTCGAGCGTAAGTTTAGAGAAACCCGACTCTATCAAGTTGCTCCGATTTCGACCAATCTCATCTATTCGTATGTGGCCGAGCATTTACTTGGTTTACCGCGCTCTTTCTGATGATGCGCCCTTTAGACGGTATCACGGTCGTTGCACTTGAGCATGTCATCGCAGCACCTTTTGCTACTCGTCAGCTAGCGGATCTTGGTGCCCGCGTCATCAAGATTGAACGGCCTGGCGCCGGTGACTTTGCTCGCAACTACGATCAACGCGCCAAAGGGATGTCCTCGCATTTCACCTGGGTGAATCGCTCCAAAGAAAGTTTGACTCTCGATCTCAAACACGAGCCTGCGCTTACTATCCTGCGTCAATTACTAGAGACTGCCGATGTGTTTGTCCAAAACCTTGCGCCGGGCGCAGCAGCCCGGATGGGCCTTACTGCCCAAGCATTACAAGCAAGCAATCCCAAATTAATTTATTGCAATCTCTCTGGCTATGGTGAGAATGGGCCGTATCGGGATAAAAAAGCGTATGACCTACTGATTCAGAGTGAAGCGGGACTCTTATCCATCACTGGAACACCTGAGACCCCTAGCAAGGTTGGTATTTCCATTGCAGATATTGCAGCAGGTATGTATACCTATACCAATATCTTGGCAGCGCTTCTCCAGCGACAAAAGACGGGCAAAGGGTCAGTGATCGATATTTCCATGCTAGAAGCGCTTGGAGAGTGGATGGGCTACCCGATGTATTACAGTATGGATGGCGCCTCTCCGCCACCGCGCACCGGTGCTTCGCATGCCACTATCTTTCCCTACGGTCCTTATTTAGCCGGCGATGGCAAAACGATTATGTTGGGCCTTCAGAATGAGCGCGAGTGGGCTTTGTTTTGCGAGAAAGTACTCTTGCAGCCTGAGCTTGCGACCGATCCCCGCTTTGATAAAAACTTCAAGCGCAATGAAAACCGTGTGGAACTCAATGCCATTATCTTGAAGATCTTCTCTGCAATGACGAGCGAACAGGTTTTAGCCAAACTCGAGGAGGCTCAGATTGCCAATGCCTCCCTAAATGATATGCATCAGTTTTGGAATCACCCACAATTGCGTGCGCGCGGACGTTGGCATTCGGTGGAATCTCCCAATGGCTCAATCCCCGCCCTATTACCTCCAGGCATCAATACTGCCTATGAGTATCGGATGGACAAAATACCGGGGATCGGTGAACACACTGAGGCAATCCTAAAAGAACTCGGGCATTCTGCAGAATCGATCCAGCAGCTAAAACAAGCCGGAGCGATTTAAAGCAAGGGCGATGCTAGGTGCGCTGTGTTCTCCAACAGTCTTCGCCACCGTGGGCGGCGTTCCCACCCAATTCGATTAATGATCTGTGAGCGTTTAAGATAACTGGTAGTTAGCTGTTTAAGTTGAGTGCAGAAGGTTTGGTCGTACACAATGAGGCTGATTTCGAAATTAAGACGTAAGCTGCGCTGATCGAAGTTGACCGATCCAAAAATAGCAATCCGCTCATCAATTAAAAGGCTCTTCGTGTGTAATAAGCCTCCTTTAAACTCAGCGATCTCAACACCCGCACCTAGTAGAGTACTGTAAAAACTCCGACTGCTCCAAGCAACCAAAGTTGAATCATTCAGGCGCGGTACGATTAGCTTCACCCTCACTCCACGGTGAGAGGCTGCCATTAACGCCTGGACCAGACCCTCATCCGGAACAAAGTACGGGGTAGTAATCACGAGCTCCTGGCGCGCATCGAGTACCGCAGAGAGCAAGACCTGATAAAGAATATCGTCTCGATAAACTGGTCCAGACGAGAACTCCTGAGCTAAAGCGTTACCAGCCGGCTTTTTATTGAGACCATCGCGATCACTAAAGTGCATTACCCTTGGGTTATCAACACTCCAATCGTATGAAAAGGTAAGTTCAAACTGGGACACCACGGGTCCCTGAATACGAACCATGGCATCGACCCACTCCCCCACTCCAGAGTCCTGTTTAAAGGTTCGGGGATCAACCAAGTTCATACTTCCAGTCCATGCTGTCTCACCATCAATGATGAATATCTTGCGGTGTAAACGCAGATCGGCGCGCCGGAACTGAAAACGGCCAAACTGAATTGGTAGAGCTTCGGTCACCTCAATCTTGGCATTTGCAAAGCGCTTTGGCCAAGCAGATTTAAACCAGCTAGAACTTCCCAAAGAATCAAGCAAAACACGGCACTTCACTCCGCGCTTGGAAGCTGTAATCAGGGCCTCGCCCACTCGGTCAGCATCACCACCCAGCGACCAAATATAAAACTCCATATGAATGGATTTTTGGGCACGATTGATCTCATCAATGAAGTGCTGCAGGATCTCCAGCGAGTTGGTAAACAGTTCGATCTGGTTACCAGCGGCCACTGGTGTACCGTTCTTGGCCTGCGCAAGTAGGCTAATCGCATGCGCATCCTGATGCAAAAGGGCGCGGTCGGGCTCATGCAACTGACGCATTGCCTTACTAATTTTGGCGTACTCCTTTTCCATGCGAATGATCTTGCTTGTCAGCGTTCGGCCAACGGGTCGCTCACCAATGGTCAAATAAAGAATCAGGCCAATAATTGGGAAGGAAACGATAATCAATAGCCACGAGACTGCTACCCCCACTGGGCGTCGAACCCAGATGATCCGCAGGAAAAATAAGATCGCAATCACGACATGCAGGATCACAAACCACGGGACGTGATAGCCAAAAATGGTGCCGGTGAACAGGTGCATCATATTAGTGACCTAACTCTGCATATACAGCTAAATGATCTGATAATTTTGACCATTCGGTTAATACCTGCGCCTTCTGAATCTTTAAGCCACGCACATAAATACGATCCATCGCTAACATCGGCTTCGCACTTGGGAAGGTTTTAGCCGGGGCACCATACAAACTCTCAAACGCATCCACAAAGCCAGCCTCACCCATCGGCTCACTCGCAGAATTACGCCAATCATTAAAGTCACCCGCAATAATACTGGGCTCATGCTTTGATAGAGTCTCAATGTGCTGCAAGATGGTATCGACTTGGCGCTCACGTCCACGTTGCAATAAGGCCAGGTGTACACAAAAGCAATGGATGGGCGGGCCCTCTGCTAATTGAATAATAGAGTGCAAGAGACCGCGACGCTCAAACCGATAGGCTGAAATATCGTAGTTATCTCCTTTATGCAATGGAAATTTGGAAAGAATGGCATTGCCGTGATGACCATGTCGATACTCGGCATTTTTGCCGTAATGCCAATCTGCATAAAATCCATCAGCCAGAAAATGGGTGATTTCTTGCTTCGGCCAGGTGGATAAACGTTTCTGTCGACGGATGTTCTCTTGTTGTAGCTCTTGAATGAAGATTAAATCGGGATGTTGAGATCTCAAACGCTGACGTAAACGATAGACGGTCGAATCAATTTTGAGGGGTGACATCCCTTTATGCATATTAATCGTGACCACCCGCAAACCTGAGGCGGGCTGGATTGCACTAGGATGAATGTTGCTGGCGTCGAATGCGCGCATGATAAATTTCAGTTTGAACGAGCTCTTCGCATTGCATGCACTTATTACAAATTGATGCCTCTTGGCGCAACTCCTCGATGGAGTTAATTTCATGGGTTGACAAGTACTCTCGTAAATCCTCGTCCCAAATTTGATTACATAAACAAATGACATCCGCCATGACATTCATGATACTGAATTACCGCGCCTTCAATTGAAGAAATGCAATTGCCTCAGGAATTGTCTTCACTACCGTGATATAGCTGAAATGACGCTCGATTAAAAAGCCATCATCGAACTGTTGTTGAGTAAATTGAAGCAGCAAGTCATAAAAACCATTTAGGTTCACAATCAGGATTGGCTTGCTATACGCCTTGACATGATTACCAGTCCACACCTCAAACAATTCTTCGATCGTACCAATACCGCCTGGTAAAACCACAAAAACATCGGAGAGCTCAATCATCATCTCTTTGCGGGCAACCATACTTTCTACGACGTAAAGCTCCGCCAAATTTTCAATCACAGCCTCTGCCTCAGTCAAAAAACTGGGGATAATGCCAATTACATTGCCATGGGATGCCAGAGCACCTCGGGCCAGATCACCCATTAGACCTCCCCCGCCACCCCCAAAGACGAGTCGCCAGCCATGCTTAGCAATTTCAGAGCCCAATTGGCTACTGGCAGTCGACCAGCTCGGATTAGAACCGGGTCGAGATCCACAAAAGACACAAACAGTAATTGACATCACACCATTGTGCCACCGAGACTTAGGGAGCATTGATTGTTAGAATCCAATGATCCTTTTAATGATTCTCGCTCATGAGCTCCACCTTTCTTGATGCCGTTGCACTGCTAGCCCATCTCGATGCGGCAATTGTGCGCATTGTCATCACCTCTTTGCAGGTGAGTATCACGGCCCTGATATTGGGGACCTTGGTGGGCTTGCCGCTTGGGGCTTGGCTAGCCACCGAAGAGTTTGCGGGTAAGCGCGTTGCAATCGTGATCCTGAATAGCATGATGGGGATACCGACAGTGATTGTGGGCGTTTTGGTGTACTTGATTCTGTCAAGAAGCGGTCCTTTTGGCGAGTGGGGCTGGTTATTTACGGTCAAGGGAATGATCGTGGCTCAGTTTTTTATCACCACCCCTTTAATTGCAGCACTTAGCCGCCAATTACTAGAGGATTCTTGGAAAATCCATCGCGACACCTTCATGGCTCTGCGTCTACCCTACTTTGCTCGTCTTAAGTGGCTCATTTGGGATTGTCGTTTCTCACTCACGATCGCCATTCTGGCTGGTTTTGCCCGGGCGATCTCAGAAGTCGGGGCAGTAATGATTGTGGGCGGCAATATTGATCGGGTAACGCGTACCATGACCACCGCGATTGCACTAGAAACCAGCAAAGGCGATCTTGCGTTTGCCTTGTCTTTGGGAATTGTCCTTCTTGGTATTGTGATATTGGCAAATATATTCATATTTGTCGTTCGACAAGTTGCGGAGCGACGTTATGGATAAATTGCTTAGCCTACATAATGTTGAGGTCATCCGTGATGGGCGCATTATTTTGCAATCTGGCGATCTTCAAGTTCCCCTAGCGGGTATTACTGCCCTGATTGGTCCCAATGGCGCTGGGAAAACAACCTTATTACGCTTAATCCATGGCCTAATTGAGCCATCGCAGGGTCAATGCCAACGTCCCTTCACGTCCGATGAGAGTGCACTGGTGTTTCATTACACCCCCATGCTCAAAGCCACGGTTAGAGAGCACCTTAGCTTATTAAGGGATACCCATCGAACCATTAGCGATCAAGCAATTGATGAGGCCTTGCAATCTGTTGGAATTGCGCATTTAGCAAATAATCCCGCTCAACGCCTTTCTGCTGGGGAACGCCAAAAGCTTTGCTTTGCCCAAGCTCGCTTACAAAACCCCAAATTAGTCCTTCTCGATGAGCCCACCGCTAATCTAGATCCCAATGCCAGTGATGATGTCGAGCAGATGATTACTGAGCTTGCCAGAGATGGGAAGGTGGTTTTATTTGCCTCTCACAATATGGCCCAGGTGAAGCGCCTAGCGTCCAATCTCATCTTCATGCAAGACGGCAAAATCCTAGAAATTACCCACCCCGATGCCTTCTTTAAAAACCCTCAGACCAAAGAGGGTTCCCAGTTTCTTGCTCGCGAATTTATTGCACAATAAGTCAATTATTCAATATTAGGAGACCCTATGCGACTCACCAGTTCAAGCTTTCAAGATGGTGCAGTGATTCCAGGACAGTATGCGTTTTGCATTCCTAATGATCGTGGACATGTATGTCTTGGGTCAAATCACAATCCCCATTTGCGGTGGGAGGATATTCCCGCTGGCACACAATCATTTGCTTTGATTTGCCATGATCCAGATGTTCCCTCCAAACCGGATGACGTCAATCAAGAAGGTAAAACGGTACCCGCATCCCTGCCCCGCATTGATTTCTTTCACTGGGTCATGGTCGATATTCCCAAGACGATCACTGAGATCCCAGCAGGTCACTACTCAACCGAAGTGGTGCCCCGAGGTAAACCCGGCCCTGGAACACACCACGGCGCCTTACACGGGATCAATGATTACACCGCTTGGTTCTCAGGTGACGCTGAAATGAAGGGCAATTATTTTGGTTACGATGGCCCTTGCCCGCCATGGAATGACAGCATTTGGCATCACTATATTTTTACGGTCTATGCCCTCGATACGCCATCGCTTGGTTTGGGTTCCACCTTTGATGGCAAATCTGCATTAGCAGCCTTACAGCGTCATATTTTGGCTAGCGCACAGATCACTGGACGATACACCCTCAATCCCGCTGTCAAATAAAAAATCCCCAAGGGTCGCCTTGGGGATTCCTATTAAGAAATATTGAGTTATTTTTTAGCAGGTGCAGGCGCTGGTGCGACTGAGGCTGTTGCAGGAGGTACAAATGGGGGTGGCGCAACACAAGGGGCAGGATTGGGCGTACCTGCTGTTTTATATTTCATCGCAATGGCATTTATGGATTGGCAAAGCTGATAGCTGGCAACGGTTCCTGCATAAGCAGTTTTTGCTTTAGCAAGAGCTGCTGCCTCGGCTTGCTGTGGGGTTGGGGGTGGTAATGCAGCTAGGGCGACGGTTGATCCAATTAAACAGACAGAACCAACAAGCAAACGTTTCATGTGAATTACCCCTTTCCTAATTTTTTATACCAAAGCTCATGGTGCTCTTTAGCCCAAGTCTCATCGCAATACCCTGTTTTCATGGCATCGATTGAGCCTTGCATACCAATCGTACCGATGTAGATATGCCCGAGCGCAAGGGCAGTCATCAAAATCGCTCCCACACCATGGATGATGTTGGCAATCTGCATGGTGCCACGCCAGTATTCAATCTGAATAAATGGGACGATCATATCGAGCACCCATCCAGATGCGGATACTGCGGAGCCTAAAATCACCATTCCAACCCAAAACCAGAACTTCTCACCGAAGTTAAAAAATCCAGCAGGGATATGTTTGCCTGAGATCAAACCACCAAATCCAAGCGCCCAGGCCATATCGCCCTTCTCAGGAAGGTTTCTGCGGACAAAGAGAATAAAGAACACTACGATACTGACAGTGAATGCGGGGCCCACAAAGTTATGCACATTTTTGCAAACCAATAAGAAGGTTCCGAAGAATGCTGGCCCTGTTAATGGTAATAAGAAATATTTACCCCATAAGATCATGATGCCGGTAAAGGCAAGTGCCACAAAGGTAAACGCCATGGTCCAATGAGTAATGCGCTCTAGCAAAGTGAAGCGCTGAATTTTGCGTCCAGACATCGGCTCATGCAATTTAATCGTGCCCTTAAAGACGTACATGGCAACAATTCCGCAAAAAGCGATTGTCAGCAACCAAGCCCCGTAAACAGTAATCACTCCATTACGAATTAAGCGCCACTCTTGCCCGGTCTTTTGGATTAATACACCATTTTCAGCCCCTGGTAGGGAGGTGTAATGCACCTCGTCGCTATTCACCATTCTCCAGATTGGCGCATTGTTTCCTGGTTGATTTTTACCCGCCTCAATGGCAGCTTGAGTAGTTGCATTCGATGACCGTCCAACATCCAGAATATTGACTGACTCAACCTTCTGAGGAGTCGGCGACTGGGCGGCTCCTTGTTGAGCAATACTTAGAGAGCTGATAGCAAGACCTGCTGCCAACAGGATGGATCGTAATACAGAGCCAAAGGATGCATTCATCGGATCATCTCCAAATTATTCTAATTTTTATTTGATTCTGCTGTACTCAGACTGAAACTGGTTCCGCTTCGTAATCTCAGCATTCCAGCTCGCCTGATCACCTGGTTTCCAACCTTTCGCCATAAACCCATTATCAGCACCCATGTAAGGAGCCATATCGGGTCGCTTAGACGCTGAGGTACCCACATTCGCCTCGTTACAGCCAGCCAATAAAGCGGTTGCAACTAAGGCGCTCGTTATAGCGAGTTTCATGATTTACCTCCAGCGGCTGGTTTAGCAGCGGGTGCGGGAGCATTGGGTTTGCCGTAAGCAGTTGCCCAACCAAATACATCGGCTCCAGCATTCTTACCAGCAGCCATCCGCTTGACCACACGGGTTCGGAACACATCGGCAATTACATCGCCATCGCCACCGATGAGCGCTTTAGTAGAGCATAGCTCAGCACAGAGTGGCAACTTACCCTCGGCTAGACGATTACGGCCATACTTCTCGAACTCAGCGACGCTGCCGTTCTTCTCGGGACCACCGCTGCAGAAGGTGCACTTATCCATCTTGCCACGTAAACCAAACACGCCAGAGCTTGGGAACTGAGGTGCGCCAAATGGACAGGCATATGAACAATAGCCGCATCCAATGCAGGTGTCCTTGTTATGAAGTACCACGCCCTCATCGGTACGATAGAAGCAATCGACTGGGCAAACAGCCATACATGGTGCGTCTGCACAATGCATACATGCTACTGAGATGGATTTTTCAGCACCAACGACACCATCATTAATGGTAACTACCCTTCGGCGATTAACACCCCAAGGTACCTCATTCTCGTTCTTACATGCTGTAACGCAACCGTTGCATTCAATACACCGTTCTGCGTCGCAGATAAATTTCATTCTTGCCATAGTTAATCTCCTGACTTTGCGGTGTTAGTTAAGCAGCCTTTTCGATCTGACAGATCGTGGTCTTGGTCTCTTGCATCATGGTTACGCGGTCATATCCATAAGTGGTGCCGGTATTAACGGCCTCACCACGAACAATCGGATAGGCTCCTTTTGGATAAAAATCGAGCAGATCTTTTCCTTCCCACCATCCCGAGAAATGGAAAGGCACAAAGGCAGTATCTGGGGCTACGCGTTCGGTTACTAATGCGCGCACCTTGATCTTGGCACCCGTTGGTGATTTCACCCAAACAAAGTCCCAATTTTTGATACCTCGCCGGGCTGCTGCACTCGGATTAATCTCCACAAAGTTCTCTTGCTGTAACTCTGCAAGCCATGGGTTCGATCGAGTCTCTTCACCACCACCCTCGTATTCCACTAAGCGACCCGAGGTCAAAATGATGGGGAACTTTTCATAAAGCTTATCTTCAATTGCTTTGTTCTGAACTGTCTTAAACAAGGTCGGCAAGCGCCAGAAGGTCTTCACGTCATCGTGGGTTGGGTACTTCGCGACCATGTCTGGACGAGTGCTATAGAGCGCTTCGCGGTGAATTGGAATTGGATCAGGAAAGTTCCAAACCACGGCACGTGCTTTAGCATTTCCAAATGGATGGCAGCCATGGTTTTTCATGGTGACACGGATGATTCCACCAGAAAGGTCGGTCTTCCAGTTCTTTCCTTCGGCAGCTTTTTTCTCATCCTCAGTGAGCTCATTCCACCAACCTAACTTCTTCAAGAAAACATGGTCTACCTCTGGGTATCCAGTTTTGATGTCAGCACCCTTCGAGAACGAACCATCAGCAGCCAAGAGTGACTTACCATCCTTCTCAACACCAAAGTTGGCTCGGAAATTACCACCACCGTCCATCACGTGCTTACTTGTGTCATAAAGGTTAGGTGAACCAGGGTGTTTGAGCGCGGCATTACCAAAGCATGGCCATGGCAATCCAAAATAATCACCGGCTGTGTCATAACCAGTAACTGGATCTTTGCCACCACGTGAGCGCAGTGTTTTCGGGTCAAACACGCTCATCATGCGCATATGTGCCTTCAAACGCTCTGGTGTCTGGCCGGTATAACCAATCGTCCAAACGGCCTGATTAATTTCGCGCAAGATCGACTCAACTTCGGGCTCTTTCCAGTTCTTACCAGCAAACTTAGAATCTAACATCTTGAAGTTCTTCGAGAGCTCTTTTCCAAAGCCCAAGCGGTCAGCAAAAGCTTGCATCAGAACATGATCAGGAACGGACTCGAAGAGCGGATCGATCACCTTCTCGCGCCACTGCACTGAACGATTCGATGCGGTTGCGGAACCTGCGCACTCAAACTGAGTTGTAGTTGGTAGCAAATACACCGCGCGGTTTTTATTAACCGTCCCACCAGGAGCAGGTGGCATCGCTGCCATTGCAGCCGTTGCGCTTGGATAGGGATCGACCACTACCAGAAGGTCTAATTTATCCATGGCGCGCTTCATATCCAAGCCACGGGTTTGGGAGTTTGGTGCATGGCCCCAGAAGAACACGCCTTTCACTGCGGTGGCTTGATCAACCATGTCATCTTTTTCAAGGACGGCATCAACCCAACGAGAAACGGTAGTGCCCGACTTCTCCATCATGTCAGGGGCATAGCGACCCTTAATCCACTCATAGTCAACACCCCATACAGCAGCGTAGTGTTTCCACGAACCAGCGGCAAGGCCATAGTAGCCTGGTAAAGAATCTGGGTTTGGACCAACATCGGTTGCGCCCTGAACATTATCGTGGCCACGGAAGATGTTGGCGCCACCACCGGACACGCCAATATTACCGAGCGCTAATTGCAAGATGCAAGAAGCGCGAACCATGGCATTACCAACGGTGTGCTGCGTTTGCCCCATACACCAAACAATCGTTCCAGGACGATTCTTAGCCATAGTTTCTGCAACTCGCTTAACTTGCGCCTCTGGAACTCCGCAAGCCTCTTCGACGTTAGCTGGTGTCCACTTTTCCATGACCTCTTTGCGAATGTCGTCCATACCAAAGACACGGTCGTTGATGTACTTCTTGTCCTCCCAACCATTTTGGAAGATGTGATACAGCACACCAAAGAGGAATGGGATGTCTGTACCAGAACGAATCCGCACATATTGATCCGATTTTGCGGCGGTTCGGGTATAGCGCGGATCGACCACGATGACTTTGCAACCATTCTCTTTTGCATGCAACATATGCAACATGGAAACAGGGTGCGCCTCAGCAGCATTCGAGCCGATATATAACGCCGCCTTCGAGTTCATCATGTCGTTGTAGCTATTAGTCATTGCACCATAACCCCAGGTATTTGCCACACCTGCAACGGTGGTCGAGTGGCAAATACGCGCCTGGTGGTCGGTATTATTGGTGCCGTAGAACGACACAAACTTACGGAGCAAATAGGCTTGCTCGTTGTTGTACTTTGATGAGCCAATAAAGAAGATGGAGTCTGGCGTGTACTTTGAACGCAGATCTTTCATCTTGGCGGTAATCTCATCAAGCGCCTGATCCCAAGAAATTTTCTGGTATTTGCCATCCACTAACTTCATGGGGGTGCGCAAACGATAGTCGCCATGCCCATGCTCACGTAATGCAGCGCCCTTTGCACATGCGCCACCCATATTGATAGGCGATTCAAACACGGGATCTTGACGAACCCAAACCCCATTTTCAACGGTTGCATCAAACGAGCACCCCACTGAGCAATGGGTACAAACTGTGCGCTTCACTTCAATCTTGCCTTTGCCATCAAGCATCGCTTTGGTCTCAGCCGCATTCGCTTTTTGGAGCATATTTAATTGAGTAGCGGCAATACCAGCACCAACACCAATACCGGAACGTTTTAAGAACGTACGGCGGTCCATAGTCGGAACTGCTGAACGCAATCCGCGGGATAGGCTACCAATCAGTTGCGATGGAACCCGGCTAGAGGTTGAGGTTGATTTGCGAGTTAGGCTCATGGTGAGACTCCTGCGATAAGCGATAAATAAGTTCGTTCAATAAAAAACGCTCGATTAAACGAGCGTTGTTTGGTAATACTTCTTAATGTGAGCGGTCAGATGATAGCCATCAGGCTTACTGGTAACTGCCTCAGCAACATCCTGAACAATCGCCTGACCAAGCGGTGTTTGAGAAGCAACAGCAGCCGCACCAACAGTAACTCCCGCGCCAATGAAAAATTTACGACGCGATGGTTTGGATTTTTCTTGAGCGTCTACAACTTTTTTGCTGTCCATAAATATTCCTTTACACGAATATAGTTGATGCATTTCAACAGTTTTAGTGTAGAAGAATTAAATAATTTATGTAAGTTTTTGCATGTTTTTATGGCTAGGACTTACCCTTAAATGCAAAAACGATGGTGTCAATTAAATTTGACTAAACCATATCAAAACTTTGACCCTCAATCGCCAAAAACTCTCGAGTCAGGGCCGAGACGGCTTTGTACAAATGGGTTTCCGGATCAGCGTCGATTGCATCGCACAATTCGTCATACCAAGGGCGAATATGATCGTTGAAAAATATTCGCTGATTAGTCAAATTCGCTATCTCCACATCCTCCCCTGCGATGAGGTAACGCATGACCTCAAATAAGGCTGCAATATGATCCTCGGTTTCGGCAACTGAATCAGAGGCCTCCAGTCCAAATTGCAAAAGTGAGCGCCTAATGTCTAGGAGCGGCTTTTCATGCAAATGCCCAGCGAGATAGTAGGAGCCATATAAAAACACATTGGGTTTGCCGACTCCCAAAAAACTACTGTCGTATTCGGCCTTCCAATCCGATGCCTTACTATGCTTGGCCGCCTCAACCAAGTCGGTCCAAACACTTGCCAATGGTGCCTGATTATCTGGGTTATCTGCATTTCCAGATGCGCTAATTTGATCGAGCAATACTTGATCTGGCGGCTGAAAAAATAAGTTTGCGAGCAGGCCATACAAATCGGCACGTGCCAAGTCTTCAGCTAAGCCCTCTTGGCTAAGTTCTGGTGTCTGGGGAATATTTGCTTCGCTCATGAATGTTTTTCACAGTTCTTTTTTCATCATATCCACGACACGGCAATCGCTACACATTTTCAGGCGATTCAAAGCCTCACCTGAGAAAGCGTGATGGGTACCAATTCGACCAAGCATCAACTCGACCATCTTCAGGGTTCCAAATGCCTTGCCACAGCTGATGCAATGGAATGGCTCGGTTTTATTGAGTAAAACCTTTTGCTTGCGCTGCTCAATCGAACTCAAGCGAGGGCTTAAAGTGATTGCGTTTTCAGGGCAGGTTTGCTCACATAGTCCGCACTGCACACACTGTTTTTCGATAAATGAGAGCTGTGGCTCATCGGGGTTATCCAATAAAGCGCCCTCAGGGCATGCCCCCACACAGGACATGCAAAGCGTGCACGCCTCTTTATTGACCGCAATTGCCCCTAAGGGTGAGTGGGCTGGCAGTGGAACACCCTCGGCGGGGAGTGCCTGTGGAGCAAATTCCAATAAATGCTCCAAACTCATTTCAAGGGTCTCGCGCTTTTGCATCGCCAAAGCAAAGCTTGCCGGAGGTGCCATTAATTTTTGGGCTTTACGATTAAGTAACTCAGCCATGACCTGATTAACTGCATTGATATCCGAACTTGAGGAAGCCATGATGCAGCGTACACGTTGGCCATAGCCTAATGCTTGTGAAATCGAATTGGCCAAGTCAGCCTGCTCGGTAAGCGCACTTCGGTATCCAGGGTCTTCGTCACCACTCAGTAGCAAAACAACCTCACCGAAACCATACGACATTGCACCAAACCACAAATCAATTCCGGTTGAAGCAATATGTTCAACAGCAAATGGAATAACAAATGCAGGCAGCCCAACAATTTCTTTTGGTTTCGTGCGGGCAGCTCGCCCAAGATTTTCTAAAAGCGTGGTGCCAGCTTGTTGGCTATGTATCAATAAGCTTGGCGCATTATGACCAGGCTTCGAGCTAGCAATGCCACTCAAGTAGGTTTGTGCCAGTGTTTTGATCTGCCGCCCCTGATACGCGACGCTCGGAAAGTTATAACGCATCGCACCTGATGGACAAACCGTCGTACAAGCGCCGCATCCCATACAGAGGTTTGGATTGACTTCTACCTTACCCTGTCCATCCTTAAATACTGACTGAATTGCTTTTGTTGAACACACATCAATACATGCGGAGCAACCGACCTTGCCATTACGTCCATGGGCACAAATTTTTTCGGTATAGACAAAATATTTTGGCTTCTCAAACTCACCAACCATTCCAAGCAATTGACTGGCTGCCAAGGATTGCTCGAATCGATCTACGCCAGGCGCAAAATATCCCTGAGGTTTTTGACTAATTTGAATACTAGGATTCGTTTGCAGATCAAGAATCAGATCAAACTCGCCCTCACGAGAACGTTCTGCTCGCTCAAAATTAATTGCGCCGATGCCAGCACACGCAGTGACGCAGGCACGATGGGATTTGCATTTATCCAAATCAATTTGAAACGACAAATCGATCGCATTTTCAGGGCATACAGCAACACATGCCCCGCATCGCGTACACATCTCTGGATCAATGGGATTAGTAAGCTCCCATTTGGCGATAAAGCGCCCTAGATAACCTTCGAGACTTGTAATCTTTCCAGTAAATACTGGGTAGCTTCGCCCAGTGGGCAACGGGCTGGGCTCCGTTAACAAGACACTCACTTCCAATGACTGACCAAGGCGCTGCGCCCAATAGGTGGCTTGATCTCCAGGTCCGATGATCAGTACGCGTCCATCGCTGTGATAGTCAACAATCGGAACCGCATCGGGCTCAGGCAAATCGGTTACTGAAAGTAAAGCCTTGATCTTTGGGTGTGATTCCTTCGCATCCTTAGACCATCCAGCCATCTCACGAATGTTGACAAATTGAAGGGGTGCAATCAGAGGTTTTTCTGCCTGACTCGCAAGTTCAGTAAACAAAGCACGCTCTTGCGTACAAGCGACCACAATCGGCTCAGACTCATTTAGAGCATTTAGAAACTGTCCCACCTCTTGGCGGCATAAGGATGTATGAATGGGCATGCCCATTTCTTTTGGGTCAAGAGGCATACTGCGATTGCAATCGCAGACTAATTTTTTACTCATTTTGTTTTAAAGCTTCGCGCTAAGACCCTGAAGTATCGGAATCGCGTTTTGCCTGTCTCTCTCCACTAGGTTTCTCATCAACTACTTTTGGGTTTAATGAATCTGATTCTATATCGATTGGCTGAGCAGCGTCCTGGTTGAGCATGGGAGCCGGTTGTGATGATTGCTCAATTTGCGTATGTTCCTTGGCCGATGTTTGAATTGCATCCACTTGATTCAAGGCGTCTTGCTTACTATCGGGATAGAGCTCCTCGGTCGATTTGAAGATACCCAAGAGCTCAGATTGCTGCATGCGTTTGAGCATATCCAGTGGAATTGGATCGGGTTTTGAGTAATCATCAATATAAATATCCAAACCATCCATCACATTAAAGTGCGGATCGCTGAACATTTTCTTAAGAGCGGCCTGCTGTACGACAGGATCGACATCGGGACGCATAAAGGCCGAGAAATCAGGTGATTTCACATCAATTTTTTCAACATCCTCAATGGTTGGAGTCGGGGGCTGCTGCGCCTGATCTGGGGCAAAAATTTCTTTTTTTTCTTCATTACTTACTTCATCATTTACTTCTTTTAATAGTGTATCGGGTGCTTTAGTAATGGGAGCAGTCGATGGCACTGGAGCGGCCTCTTCTGCAAGCCCAGCTTTTTTTCGAGACCAGCGAGATAAAAAATTATCTTCGGCCATTAAGGCTCCGCTGGGCGGTTGGCGCCTTTAAAGGAGGCTGGCTTCGCACGTTTTTTGGGCTCCGGTTTGTAATTCTCTGCAACGTATTGGGCTAAGAATACTTTCATCTCGTCTTGCAGTGGGCTTGTATCGACCTGCTCCCCCCCATCAATCAATCGGGCTGCCTCGTTGTAGCTCAACATTAATCGATGAGGTATTGCAAGCCCCGCCCCATCATCATTACTTACCATCGGAATTGAATTTGGCTCTAAATAAGACTCGAAATCAGTTTCAAGACGCCACATCACAAACCAACATGGATCGGGTGAGGTGGAATTTAAATAGTAGCCTTCAGCCTCATCCCGAAAAAACTGGAAGTCAAATCCAGCGAATACCCAAGACTCGCCATCATCATCCCGCTCTAGAAGTCGTCCAACCACCTTAGGGTTAATGGGTGTACCCGCCTGTTCTAAAGAATTACCAAACTGCCCAATATCAGGAACAACCTGAAGTAAACACCAACGATAGTTTTGCCATGGATTATCAATCTTTTGCTTTCGAATGACGATGGCAAAACGCATAGTATGATCCGTTAGGTCTTTTGCACCACAATGCTGGGGAACTTACTGGTCATGTCTTTGCTAAGGTTGGCAATGCGAATGGCGACTTGTCGCGCAATCCCTTTATAGATCGAGCTAATTGCGCCATCAGGATCTGCGACCACCGTGGGTCTTCCAGAGTCTGCCTGTTCACGAATCGAAAGATTTAATGGGAGAGCACCAAGAAAGTCAACGCCATAGTCTTGGCACATTTTCTTGCCACCGCCCTCACCAAAGATATGCTCTTCGTGATTGCATTTCGGACACACATAGGTACTCATGTTCTCAATAATGCCGATGATAGGAATTCCCACTTTCTCAAACATTTTGAGACCCTTGCGCGCGTCAAGCAGAGCGATATCTTGAGGTGTGGTGACAATCACTGATCCGGTGACCGGAACCTTTTGTGAAAGTGTTAACTGAATGTCACCAGTTCCTGGTGGCATATCTACAATCAGATAGTCAAGATCACGCCAACGTGTTTGGCGTAATAGCTGCTCTAAGGCCGAGGTCACCATGGGGCCTCGCCACACCATCGGGTTATCAGGCTCAATCAAAAATCCAATTGAACTCGCTTGCAAGCCATGTCCCTCCATTGGCTCAATTGTATTCTCGGCTAGCGACTCGGGGCGCCCAGTGATGCCCAGCATCATGGGCTGACTGGGGCCATAGATATCCGCATCCAAGATTCCGACTTGAGCGCCCTCAGCGGCTAATGCCAAGGCTAGATTCACTGCGGTGGTTGATTTTCCAACACCGCCCTTACCGCTGGCGACTGCAATAATATTTTTTACACCAGGGAGTAACTTGACTCCACGTTGCACAGCATGCGCGACAATATCGGTGGTAATCGCCACGCTGACATTTTTTACCCCAGGAAGTTCTCGAATGGCACTGACCACTAATTGACGAATCAGATCAATTTGGCTTTTAGCTGGATAACCCAAAACAATATCGAGAGAAACATCTCCATCATTGACTTTGAGATTACGAACTGATTTTGAGCTCACAAAATCAATTTGTGTATTTGGATCCTTTACCCCTTTGAGGGCTTGTTGAACCTGTTCCGTACTAACCGACAATTTTGTCTCCTTAAAGCGTTTCTAATGCAAGAAATATATCTTTTAAAGTGATCATAACGGGAACTAAAGGAAATTTCCCAAGCCAGTGATTAATTGGGCTTGTAGTTCTTATATTTCAGCTCAATATCCCCATAATAGGCTTTGGTTTCAGAGTTGGTATTGTCTGTATCCGTCAAGAGTGCAATTCCAATCAAATTCCCTGGTGCGTAACCATAAGCCGCTTCATAGTCAGCGGTTAGGTCTCTGCTGTGCCTACGCCATTGTCCGAGGTTTTCTTTACCGGCATCGACTGCAATCATCTTGATCCGATTCGTATGTGAATTTGGCTTGATTTGATTGAGCTGACCATTAGGTGACCAGATATACATGAGTGTGGCATATGGCATTTCTTGTCCACTCATGATCTGCGCAAGCTCACCGACCATTTTGTCTTTTAAAGTTAACTTTGATCGATCACCATCAAATGCAACCAAGATTCGGAGTGGAGCATCATCCGCATATCGATCTAAATTATTTGCTTTATCCAAAGTACCGGTAGCTTTCCATTCCCACTCCAACCAAAGATGTTGCGATGGCCGAGGTTTGAGTTTTACCGCTAACCCTGAGGCTGATTTTTTTGCATTTGCACTAAGCACTGTTCGACCTTGGTAGTTCTCAAGACGATAAGCAGTATTTTTCTTATAGGGTGCCAAGCGATAAAAACTCCAGCCACGTAGAGGCTCATTCGCAGGTTGTGCTGAAAACTTCTTAATATCGTCACGCGCCACCAAGGGGTCGAGCTTATCTGCACTGGACTGACTAGAGTCAGCACTAAACCCGGCGCAACCTTGAAGCAGATAGCCAAGAAGAAGATACAAAGGGATTAGAGCAGTATGCCTACGCATCATGCAATGCATTATCGTAGAGCTTTTATGACCGTGCAGAATGAATAAAAATCTCTGGTTTCTGACCCTGGCACAGGGGCTTTATCTCACCAATAACGTTACCTTTATTGCCATTAATGGCTTAGTGGGTTTCGCGCTGGCACCTGAGCCTTGGTTAGCAACTCTGCCGGTGATGGCGTATGTGGTAGGTAGCGCCATGGCAACTACCCTCGTGGCTAGAGTTCAACAGCGCTTAGGTCGCAAGCGCTCCTTTCAGATTGCCTTGCTCGTAGCCCTGTTCTCATCGCTCTTGTGTGCCTTTGCGACCTTAGAGAAACAATTTTGGCTTTTAAATCTTGGAACAATCATTGCGGGGTTTTATAACGCCAATGCTCAACTCTATCGGTTTGCAGCTGCTGAACTTGCCGACAAAACCGCTAAAGAGAAAGCGATCTCTTGGGTGCTAGCTGGGGGTATCTTGGGCGCTGTTTTAGGGCCCAATATGGCAAGCTGGACGCGTGATTGGTTTGTGCAACCCTTTGCGGGTGCCTATATCACCTTAGCTGGTGTTGCGGTGCTCGCATTCGCAGTGATTAGTCAGATTCACTTTCCTGAAAAACGCGGGGATCCCAACCAAGAGCCCGGTCGCCCTCTCTCCGAAATCATGCGCCAGCCCTTATTTATTGTTTGCACTCTTACTGCCGCACTCGCCTACGGTGTAATGAACCTACTCATGGCGGCAACACCCTTAGCGATGGAAGCCTGTCAATTTAGTTTTGATAAAACCGCATGGGTTCTTGAGTGGCATGTGATTGGCATGTTTGCTCCTGGATTTTTTACTGGCGCCCTCATTAAGCGTATCGGCGTGATGTGGGTCTTGCGAATGGGAGTGGTACTCAACATCGCCTGCGTCATGATTGCTCTATCAGGCATTACTTTTTTCCATTTTTTGACTGCACTATTTTTACTGGGGGTGGGTTGGAACTTTCTATTTACGAGTAGTACCACCCTAGCCTTAGAGGCTTATCGCCCATCGGAGCGTGATAAGGCTCAAGGTGCCATTAATTTCTTTGTGTTTCTAGCCACCGCTTTGTCTGCATTGAGCTCCGGCGTTCTAATCACGACGCAAGGCTGGACCCTCCTTAATTTAGGATCAATTGTTCCGCTCACAATCATTGCCCTTGCCCTGATCTGGCTTGGGGTTCAGCGCAAACCTGTGTGAGCCCAGCCCCTTTAAAATAGGCCCATGAACTCTAGAACAACATCCTTGCCAGCTATTGGTTTTATTGGCACTGGCATCATGGGCAAGAGCATGGCTTCGCACCTATTAAAGGCGGGCTATCCATTGCATCTTTTTAACCGCTCTCCCGAGAAGGCGGCGGCATTACTTGAGCAAGGAGCGATTTGGCATTCTTCTCCAAAAGAATTGGCTGCTCAGTGCGATGTGGTGATCACCATCATTGGCTATCCCAAAGACGTTGAAGAGGTTTATTTAGGAACAAATGGTATTTTGGCTGGCGCAAAGCCAAACTGCATTGCCATTGATATGACCACCTCTAGTCCAGCATTGGCTGTGCGAATTGCAAAACTCGCTCGTGAACGCCAAGTCTTTGTTCTAGATGCACCGGTATCCGGTGGTGATATTGGCGCACGCGATGCGCGTCTTTCCATCATGGTTGGTGGTGATCCAAGTGCTTATGAATGTGCTTTACCAATCTTGCAATGCATGGGCAATAACATTGCGCTACTAGGTCCTGCTGGATCCGGTCAGCATGCCAAACTCTGCAATCAAATTGTGATTGCATCGACCATCATGGGAGTTTGCGAGGGTATTCGCTATGCCCAAGCGGCGGGGCTTGATGCCTCGGCGGTCCTCAAAGTGATTGGTAGTGGCGCAGCAGGCGGCACCCAGCTCAATGTGCAAGGGCCGCGCATGATTAAAGGCGACTTTGCCCCAGGATTTATGGCTGAGCACTTTATGAAAGACATTGGTCTTGCAGTTGAATCTGCAGAGCAGATGGGACTTCATTTACCTGGCTTGGAGCAAGCAAAGCGTCTCTACCAACTAATGCTCGATGACGGGATGGCACGCGATGGCTATCACGCTCTTTACCAACTTTACATAGCTAACAAAGTCTGACGTTCTATGTCGACGCTAATTACCAAGCAAACACCCTATGCTTGGGCATTTATTCTGATTGCGCTCGGCACAATTATTCATTTAGCATTGGGCTTTACGACTGAGCTATCGGTTGATGAGGCGCATTATGCCCTCTATGCAGATCGTCTTGCATGGAGTTATTTTGATCACCCGCCGCTAGTGGGCTGGATACAGTGGCCGCTAGTCGCAATTGATGCGCCCGATGGCATTTTGCGACTCATTCCGATTGTGCTGTGGATTATCTCCTGCGCGCTGGTCTATCAGATTGCCGAGCAACTCTGGAATCTTTATCACCCACAAGCAGAGACGCAATCGTTCTCACGTGCGGGATTATTTGCCGTTGCAGTGATTGTTTTTGCACCCCTACCGCATGTATTAGCTGTTGGGCTGGTACCTGACTCCCTATTAACGCCTCTTGCCCTCGGTATTTTGTGGATGGCCCTGCGGTGGATTGTGCAAGATGGGCAATATCGTTTTAGCCAATGGATTCTATTGGGGGTGTTGTTTGGATTGGCTGGATTGAGTAAATACACAGCTGTTTTATATGCACTGGCATTTAGCGTTGCTTGCTTGACCGTCCCACGGTGGAGCGTCTTGCGGGAGCCAGGGTTTTACATTGCCATCTTGATTGCACTGCTTCTCATTAGTCCTGTTCTTCTGTGGAATGCCGCCCATGACTGGATCTCATTTCGATATCAAATTGATCATGGCGCCGGTGGTGAATGGAAATGGCGCCGAGTGGCCACTTTTATTGGAATCCAAATCGGCGTGTTTGGATTTCTACCCTTACTGGGCTCGTGGAGTATGCTGCGCTCGTCATTAGCCCAGCCTTCCAAAAAGCTGGTGGTGTTATTTATTTTCTTTGCACTCCCCTTTGCAGTATTTGCTATCTTGTCCGGAGGTGGCGGCTTGCCGCACTGGACCACACCTGCTTGGTTTTGCTTAGCCCCTTTAGCGGGCGTTGGGCTTGCACTTTGGTGGGAGCAAGGCAAGCGTTGGTTGATTAGTTTGTTTTTGGCAATCCAAGGGACGCTGGTTGTCGTCGGACTAACACTCGTAATGACCGCCGGCTATCCAGTTGCTAATCAGATGAAATCGAATCCGCTAGCTGATTTATATGGTTGGCGTTCCGCATCCACACTTGCTAATCTTTTGGTGAAAGAACTCAAGGCAAGTGGTATTGCAGTCCAGAACTGGACCTTGGCAAGCCGAGTCGCTTGGTATGCCAGACCAACCTCTGTTTTTGTATTGGATGATCGATTTGATCAATTTGATCTATGGTTTGGGTCACTGCCCGAGGGATCGAATGTTATTTTGCTCAATTGGTCACAAATGTCCTTTAAGCCTCCGGTGGGGGAAGGTCAATTTCGGACCTGTCGCCCCTTGGATCGACTGAGCATCGGCCATATGGGTGAAGCACTTAGCCAATTTGAGCTCAGTTACTGCCAGGGTTGGGGCGGAAAGGCAAACCCGCAGCGAGAGGCATTATCCTTACGCCCATGAGCGCCTCATGGAAAACCGTACTAAAGAAGAGTTGGCCCACGATTCGGATTGTTCTATCGATTGCATTGCTGTGGAAAGCGACGAGCGGTATTGATTGGAAAACCCTTTTTGAATCCGAGTTGCAACTAGAGGCCCAATGGCTAGTTGCTGGTGCGCTGTGCATTACTGCCGCCTTTGTATGCGGTGGCCTACGTTGGGGATTGTTCATGCGACGCGCAGGATTTCAGGGGAGCCTAATGGGATACATTGGACTGTATTTCTCGGGGGGATTAATTAATCAGGGCTTACCGAGCACTTTAGGTGGTGATAGTTACCGAGCCATTGCCGGTACGCACTTAACTCCTAGCGGCCAGCTCAGTCAACAACAAGAGCTTACAAAAGAGCTTTCTCATGCTGAAGACCTTGCTAAGCAGAACCCAAAATTACGGCTAGGCTTTGCAATGACCCTTTTGGATCGCGTGGTCGGTCTCATGGGAAATAACATCTTGGGTGGGATTGGTTTGGTATTGGGTGGGGCTACCCTGGCCTCCTGGGGAACCGAGTTGGGGTATTGGGTCTTAGCACTGATGCTGGGTGGCGGTGTTGCATTAGCCTTTGCGCTGACCTATCAACCATTAATGACCATGATTCGTTCGCTTCTAACACGCTTTTCTTTGGATCATGCCTTACCTGGAATTCGGTTTGCCTTTGCTTGGCCAACCAATATTGGGCAAGCTATTTTTGCGGTAGGCATTCATTGTTTTAATATTCTGGCGCTTGGCTTTTGTTTAAAAGCCTATGGAGCGGATGTTCCCACCGAGGCTCTTATGATCGGTTTACCAGCCTTGAGTTTGCTATTAATGCTGCCCATTAGTATTTCTGGTTGGGGTCTGCGTGAGGCCACCTTGGCATCAGTGTTGGCCCTCTGGGGCGTGAGCCCATCATTGACTGTTTTGGGGTCAATTAGTTATGGGGCCATTACCCTGTTATGTGTTCTTCCAGGCGCCTATCAACTACTTAAACGGAAGTAGGCCCCGCTCAGCATAAAATACAGTCTTCGACTGTTAGGAAAATAGAATGGCAATCAGCGTTAACGCAATGCGAACCATTGATCACTGGGTGGGTGTCCCGCTTTGCGCTCTTGCCAGTCCGATTGTGGCTTTATTCGATTTGATTGCAAAACCATTCAGAAAACCAGGCCCGCCCAAGCGACTCCTATTTATTGAACTCTCTGAGATGGGTAGTGCAATTTTGGTGGATCCTGCCATGCGTAAAGCACAAGCAAATGGCGCGGAGATTTACTTCTTGATCTTCAAGAGCAATGCGGCAAGCTTGAGTTTGCTTAACACTGTAAACCCCAAACATATTTTTACGATTGACTCCTCGAGTCTTTGGAAGTTGGCACTTGATACCTTGGGATTTTTAGCCAAAGCCCGCATTCATCGCATTGATACCGTAATTGATTTAGAACTCTTCTCGCGCTTTACTGCCCTATTAACGGGTTTATGCGGTGCAAAACGACGGGTCGGGTACGATATTTTTCATGGTGAAGGTTTATGGCGTGGCACCATGCTCACACGCAAGGTGCATTACAACCCCCATATTCATATTGCCAAGAATTTTATTTCTTTGGTATACGCTGCATTTGCTGAGCGGGAAGAGTTGCCATTTAGCAAAATTGCGATTACCGATGATGAAATTCGTCTCGCTCAGGCGGTCATCGATCCTAGTGTCAAACAAAACTTGCAGATCCGGATTGAGAATTTAGCTCAGCAAGCCCTCATTCCATTCAAAGTGGGCCAGCAGCGCATCATTTTGATTAATCCAAATGCTAGTGATTTATTACCTCAACGGCGTTGGGCTCCTGAACGCTTCTCCGAACTCATTATGGCAGTTCATCAGCGCTATCCCGAAGACTTAATCCTAATTACCGGATCACCTGCAGAGCATACCTATGTTGAGGGTGTACGCTTGGCAGCCAACGTCAAGCGCGCTCTGAATTTTGCTGGCCATGTTCGTTTCTCTGAACTCCCTGCCCTCTATACGCTTGCGCATGCGATGGTGACCAATGATTCGGGTCCTGGGCATTTCTCATCCGTTACTGCCTTGCATACGGTGGTGTTATTTGGACCAGAGACTCCGGCTCTATACGGTTCGCTCGGTAACTCCATTCCGATCACTGCCAACCTCGCCTGCTCACCGTGCGTCAGTGCAGCCAACCATCGCAAGACACCGTGTCAAGATAATGTGTGCATGAAATCCATTTCGGTGTCCCAGGTTATGGAGCAATTAGCTGTGCAAATTACTGCGGCTGATCGCGCCCGCGCGTCATAAAGATGCCCATGTCACTGGGTCGTGCCTGGGCAGTTCCACTTTTGCCACTCATCCTTTGGCTCACCTTGGTATTGAGTGGGCACGAAGTTGAACTCTTTTTGTGGATGAATCAAGCTGCTCAAGTTCTACCAAACTGGGTGTGGGCATGGTTTACATTCTTAGGCAATGGTTGGGGAGTGTTTGCCTTCTGCTTTCCCCTGCTCATCATTGCTCCTCGGCAGCTCTGTGCCGCTCTGCTCGCTGGCGGCTTTGCAGCCATCCTTAGTCTCATCTTAAAACCCTTGATTAATTTACCCAGACCTGCAGGCGTATTAGCAGAGAACAGTTTTACGATTTTGGGTAACCCCTTACTTCAACATGCGCTCCCTTCTGGTCATACTCTCACGGTGTTCTCGGTAGCAAGCGCCTTATTTTTTTCCACCAGTCCAGCACGTCGTAATTTATTGCTTGTGTTATTTGTGATTGCTACCCTGACCGGTATATCACGCAGTGCCGTTGGTGCCCACTGGCCGGGGGATATTTTGGTGGGGTCCGCACTCGGTATCTGGTGTGGGCTGATTGCTAGTCGCCTCATGAATCATGTGAAGTATCAATACCTTACCCCAACTAGCCTTATTCCTCGGATCATTGCAGTAGCGGGGATCTTGGAGCTCTATATTTTGCAAACTACGGTTTTGGATTTTCCGCACAACCAACTTTTACAACACCTCGGTAGCGCGCTTGTTCTCATCACACTACTGGTGTTTGTAATGCGCCAAAATAAACCGCAGTCCAATGTTTAGTTATCGCCACGCATTTCATGCGGGTAATCATGCCGATGTTTTAAAACACTTAGTGCTGATACATAGTGCGCAATACCTGCAAGAAAAAGATGGGGCAGTAATGTTTATTGATACCCATGCGGGTGCAGGTATCTATTCACTGCGCGATGGTTATGCGGTAATTAGCCAAGAATCGCAAGGCGGAATCGATCGTCTATGGGCAAGCCCGGAGTTTGATAACTCAGACTTTAAGCCTTATCGAGAGGTGATTGTAGATTGCAATCCCAAAGGGGCGCTAGATGTCTATCCTGGCTCTCCATTGATCATGGCGCATCTCCTACGCTCTCAAGATCGCCTTCGATTATTTGAGCTTCACCCAAGTGACATTGGTGTTTTACAAACCAATATTGCAAGCCTAGATAAGCGCTCCCAGATTGAAGTACGCCAACACGATGGTTTCACATTCCTAAAGTCTCTGCTACCCCCACCAAGCCGTCGGGGTTTGATCCTCATGGATCCATCGTATGAGCTCAAATCCGATTACCGAGCAGTCGAAACCAGCTTACATGAGGCCTTAGACCGATTTGCAACCGGTACTTATCTGATTTGGTATCCCGTCTTACAGCGCCCAGAGTCCAAACAACTCATCAAGCGCTTACGAACTTTATCTGAGCAATTCCAACGCCCATGGCTAAGAGCCGAGTTACGTATCTCTCATTCGGTTGGTGAGAAGCGACTCCAGTCCAGCGGGGTATGGGTGATTAATCCGGTTTGGACCTTGGCGCCCTTTCTAGAAAGAGCCCTACCAATCTTACAAAGGGTCTTGGGCGAGGATACGGGCGCAAGGTTTGACTTAGAAACTAGTAGTCCAGCATAACCTCATTGCGTCGCAGAAAAGGAATGCTCCAAGGTGGGTTGTAACGCGCCAATTGTGGCTCACCCAATGGGGTTAGATTCTTCGATTTCATCCAAGCCCTGAGTTCTGCAGTCTTCTCTTGCGTCTTTTCTTCCGAATTAAACCCAGTAAAACTAATAACGGCCTTCCGCTGCGCCGGAACCTCTTTGAGCTTAACCTCAGGGCTTAGCGGTGTTGGCAAGGTAGCTAAGGTGTACTGACTAGGCATCACAAAGAACATCCGCCATTGATTGGGTCCCGCTTGGTTTTCCATCGTAACTGGTGCGGTCATGGCAATCTTCTCGCTGGCAGGCTCCATGGTGACTGGAACGGTCATTGCAATCTTTTCATTTGATTTTGCATCGTTCGATAGATTGGCTTTACTTTGATTTTTACCAAAAATATATCCAGCGATTAAGCGAAACCCCTTGCTTCCCGCATCACTCATATCCCCATCCACAGTAACCTCGGCGATGATCATGGGCGCATATTGGCGTAACTCAAATGGAGCAGCGCTTTCAATTACAGTGTATTTTGGTTCTTCGAGTGCCATGAGTGGTGTGGATACCAAAAAAATCAGGCTGGAGATAATTGCTTGTAGTGCACGTTTTACCATTTTCCTTCCAATACAAATCCTTTTAAGCTCGCTTGTAGGTTCACGTGGGCACCAACAGGTAAGGTTAATTTATCGGTCACATGACCAAATGGCAGGCCCGTTAGAATCGGGATCTTTTTGGTCAAGCGCTCCCGAATGTATCGAATCGCACTATCTAATTGATAGCCACGATCGAGTTCGTACAAGCGGTATTGATTAAAGTGACCCAAAATGATGGCCTGCTGACTGGCAAGTACCCCAGCTTCATGAAGCTGCAAGAGCATTCGCTCAATGCGATAGGGATGCTCATTCACGTCTTCAAGAAATAGAATCCCACCCTGAATCTGCTTCGTACTTGGAAAATAGGCGGTTCCTAGCAAGGTAGTGAGAATACTGAGATTACCGCCCCACAACATCCCCTGAATGTTTTGGGAGAGATCAACTTCACCGGCAAAGTGCTGAAGATCGGGCACTGCCACACTCATGCGGCGCGACTGAATCGCGGTTTGAAAGT
>JACCDV010322790.1_pt1 | contig 28033 bp, 27 predicted proteins | sample 7446131 | NCBI WGS metagenome assembly JACCDV01 (sample SAMN15323448, study PRJNA562643) | freshwater metagenome | isolation source: river surface water | place: USA:Blue River Watershed | collected 2017-08-17 | reverse complement strand
TTATTGAAGCTGAAAAGAAAGGGGGAGAGAGTTCTTCAGCTGGAAAGATCTTGATGGCGACCGTAAAAGGTGACGTGCACGATATTGGTAAAAACATCGTGGGCGTAGTTTTAGCGTGTAATAATTACGAAGTAATTGATATCGGCGTGATGGTTCCTTGTGATAAGATTCTAGCCGCGGCGAAGGAACACAATGTGGATATCATCGGTTTATCAGGCCTAATTACACCCTCTTTAGATGAGATGGTTTATGTGGCCAAAGAAATGGAGCGTCTCGGTTTCAAAGTTCCTCTTTTAATCGGTGGGGCTACAACATCCCGAATTCACACTGCAGTAAAAATTGATCCGCACTATTCAGGGCCAGTGATTCACGTATTAGATGCGTCGCGGTCAGTGCCAGTAGCAGGTCGATTATTACAAAGTGAATTAACGTCACAAGAGATCTTTAACGAGATTAAAACAGAATACGCTGAATTAAGAACGGCTCATGCCGCTCGTCAGCAAGAGAAAAACTATTTATCGATTGATCAGGCCCGCGCAAAATCGAGTGGTATTGATTGGACTGGATTTAAATCGAAACAACCGTCTTTCTTGGGCGTGAAGTATTTTGAGGATTATTCGCTAGAAGAAATCGCTAAGTATATTGACTGGACGCCGTTCTTCTCGACATGGCAATTGTCTGGTAAATACCCACGCATTTTTGATAATGAAGTAGTAGGAACTGAGGCAAGAAAATTATTCAATGACGCTCAGGCTTTGTTGAAAGAGATTATTGCGAATAAATCGCTTCAAGCGAAGGCGGCCTTAGGATTCTTCCCAGCAAACTCGCTCGGAGATGATATTATCTTACACGATTACGTAGAGAAGGCCTTAGACGTGGCTTGCGAGAAGCACGTTTCTCATAAGCAGGTTTCCTACGAGATTCACCACAAAGATGAATCTTCAGACAAGAGCCTGTGGTTACACCATTTACGTCAACAAGGCCAAAAAGCAAGTACGCTTCCTAACCGTTGTTTAAGTGACTTTGTAGCCCCATTAAACTCGGGTGAGACGGATTATGTTGGTGCCTTTGCGGTGACGACTGGTCTAGGAATCGAAGCGCTGTTAGACAAATATGAAAAAGAACATGATGACTATAACTCGATTATGGTCAAGGCTCTAGCGGATCGTTTAGCAGAAGCATTCGCCGAATTATTGCATGAACGTGTGCGTAGAGAATTCTGGGGTTATGCGGCTGATGAAAATCTCAGCAACGAAGAGTTGATTTCGGAGAAATATGACGGCATTCGTCCGGCACCAGGTTATCCGGCTTGCCCTGATCACACCGAGAAGAAGCGATTATTCGAATTGTTGGATGCAGAAAAGCAGATCGGGATTCAATTAACGGAGAGTTATGCCATGTATCCGGCCTCTGCTGTGTCTGGATTCTATTTCTCACATCCGGAGAGTACTTATTTTGGTTTAGGTAAGATTGCCAAAGACCAAGTAACAGATTATGCGAAACGCAAAGGCATGTCCTTAGATGACGTAGAAAAATGGTTAAGTCCCGTATTGAATTATGACTAAGATTACAAAATATTTTGAGCAAGCAGCGGGAAAAACACTTTTCTCGATCGAGATTATTCCACCGATGAAAGGTCAGCATTTGGGCGAATTAATGTCGCACATTGAGCCTTTGATGGAGTTTAAGCCACCTTTCATTGAGGTAACATACCACCGCGAAGAATATGTAGATAAAGTCGTAGGGGGTGTTTCTAAACGAATTCCTATTCGCAAACGTCCCGGTACATTAGGTATCTGTGCCTCGATCATTCAGCGTTTTCAAATAGAGGCTGTCCCTCATGTAATTTGTGGGGGATTTACGAAAGAAGAAACCGAAGATTTTTTGATTGATTTACATTACTTAGGGATTGAGAATGCCCTTTTATTGCGTGGTGATCAAGAAAAGGGAGAAGCCCATTTTGTACCCAAGCCAGGAGGTCATGCCTATGCTAATGAATTAGTGGAGCAAGTGGCGGCCATGAACAAGGGTATTTTATTGCACGAGGAAACAGAGTCTTTGCCTACGAACTTTTGTATCGGTGTAGCTGGTTATCCTGAAAAGCACATTGATGCGGTTTCGTTCGATCAAGACCTGAAGTATTTGAAGCAGAAAGTAGATGCTGGTGCGGATTACATCGTGACGCAGATGTTCTTCGATAATGCAAAGTATTTTGATTTTGTTAACAAGTGTCGGGAAATAGGGATAAATGTGCCCATTATTCCGGGATTGAAGCCTTTAGCGACCGAGCGACAATTAGATATTTTGCCTGAGATCTTCCATCTAGAAATCCCCTCTGACTTTGTAGCTGAAGCGCGCAAATGCACGAATAATGCTGCGGTCAAACAATTAGGTATTGAATGGGCGGTGCAACAAGGCAAGGAATTGATTCAAGCGGGTGTGCCTGCTCTGCATTTTTATACAATGAGTAAATCAGATAGCGTTCGGGCTATTGCAGAAAAATTATTCTAATGAACGTTCTAGTCTATGGAGCCAGTACAAATCCAAGTCGATATGCTTATATCGCGACGGAATTGTTATTGCAGCACGGACATGAGGTTTCTTTAGTAGGAATTAAGACAGGGGAGGTTTTTGGCCTAACCATTCAGCAGAACCAACCTTTGCTACAAGGTATCGATACCGTGACTTTATACGTAGGACCTGCGAATCAAGCTGGGCTTGCTGATTACCTAAAGGCTTTAGCTCCTAGACGTGTTATTTTTAATCCCGGTACAGAAAATACGGAATTAGAAAGGGAATTAGAAAGAGTGGGTATTCAAACTGAAGAGGCCTGCACGCTTGTTTTATTGCATACAGGCCAGTTTTAAGATCTATTGAGCTACTAACGTAAACTCAAATTCCTCCATAATTAAGTTCGCTAACAATTTCTTGCAAGCATTAGTAACCACCTCATTTGCCTCAGCTTCAGACGCTGCATCCACGGTTAATGTAATGTGCTTGCCAATACGAACGCCATCTACTTGGTTAATACCTAAGTTTTGTAAGCCAATAAGTACCGCTTTTCCCTGAGGGTCAAGGATTTCTTTTTGAGGCATTACGTTGATTTCAGCTAAGAATTTCATTATTTGTTTGGATTTAAAAGGAAAATAAGGCCGGACAGGAGGATGTATACAATCACTAAAACCGGAATTGCTGCAAATTTAAGCATAACAAGGGCAGCAATGCAAAAGATTAGGAAAATGAATTTTACTTGATTGCTTTTCCAATCCCAAGTCTTGAATTTGAACGCTAATAAAGGCAATTCGCAGACTAAAAGATAACTCATGACCACTGCATAGATTAATAAGCCTTGGAAATGTAAAATATAGGGACTGAATTCAGGCTGAAAATGAAGAATCAGTGGTAATGACGCGATTAAAAGGCCATTAGCTGGGGTAGGGACACCGATGAACTGGTCGCTTTGGCGTGTATCAATATTGAATTTTGCTAAGCGATACGCTGACATCAAAGCCAAAGCAAAAACCAGAAAAGGCTTATAAAATCCAAATAATCCTACCGTGCATTGAGTTCCACAGCTTTTTTCCACAAGGGCAAACAAGATAAAGGCAGGTAAAACACCAAAAGAAACCATATCCGCCAAAGAATCTAGTTCTTTACCTAGATAGGAATAAGCTTGCAAAGCACGCGCTAAGAATCCATCGAAGAAATCGCAGACAAGCGAGATGAAAATGCAATAGGACGCACTCACTAAATCACCTTGCATCACGAACCAAAGTCCAATGCAACCCGCCAATAAATTACCTAGCGTTAATAGATTCGGGATTTCTTTTTTCATGCTTTTACGTATGGATTGGATACTTTTTCATCCCCGATGGTCGTGCTACCTCCATGCCCCGGGTACACTATAGTCGATTCAGGTAAGGTATATAATTTCGTTTGTATGCTGTGGACTAAATCAGCATGATTACACAATTGAAAGTCCGTTCTTCCCACACTTCGTCTGAATAATACGTCCCCATCGAATAAAAGTCCTTCTTTTTCAAAATACAAAGCTACATGGCCAGGAGCATGCCCTGGTACGAATAAGACTTTGATTTCCATTTCTCCGATGTGCAGTAGTTGATTGTCTTCATACCAAACATCCACCTCTGTGGGTTGGTAATGAGGGAAACCATATACTTGCGCACGATTAGCTGAATCTTTTAGTAGTGGTTCATCTTTCGGGTGCAGATAAAATGGGATTTTATATTCTTGTCTAAAATATTCCACGCCTAACACATGATCGATGTGTGCATGCGTATTTAAGATATGGGTAAGGGTAATGTTCTTTTCCTCAATGAATGTTTTTAAGGTTTGTCGCTCCTCATAGGTATAACATCCAGGGTCGACGATAATTCCGATTCCATTTTCATCCCAAATAATATAGGTATTTTCTTGAAATGGATTCAACGTGAAGGCTTGGTGAAAGATCATATTTATTTACCTAAAAGAAAGATACATGGTTTTTTGTGCAAATCTGGTTGTGCTTTTGCCCATTCGCTTGCCTTTTTTGTTTGGACAAAACCGGATGGTGCAGTTACCTCACAGGCAATGCAAATTAAGGAATCTGGAGCACATTGTGCAATTAGATCTTCTAATAACGCATTATTTCGGTATGGAGTTTCGATGAAAATTTGTGTTTGGCCCCATTTTTCAACCTCTCTGTATAGTTGTTCGATCTTCTTTATACGGGCGGCTTTGTCGATAGGAAGGTATCCGATGAAGGCAAAGCTTTGGCCTGAAAAACCAGATCCCATTAAGCCTAATAGGATAGAAGAGGGGCCTACTAATGGAATCACCTCGATGTTATGTTGTTGTGCGATCGAAACGGCAAGTGCACCGGGATCTGCTACGCCCGGGCAACCCGCTTCTGAAATAACGCCAATATATTCGACTGAACTGTGTTTTTTATAGAAATCAGTCACCGTTTTAGACTGGGTATCTTTGTCCAACACCTCAAAAACCAAACTTTCTATCTGAATACCTAGTTTCAATTCACTGATGAATCGCCTAGCCGTCCTCACATTTTCGACTAAAAAATGCGTTGTCTGCTGTAATGCTGCTAAGATTTGTGGGGACAGGACTTCAGATGAAGTGTTTTCAGCTATCGGGCAGGGAATTAAGTAAATTTTCATAAATACGGTTGAAGCGCCTGCAGAAATAATTCCGGTTGGTCCGCTTGCACCCAATGGCCTGCTCCTGGAATCTCTACTACTTCAAAATTAGGGAAAATTTCTGCAATGTATCGTTCGTCTTCCGGTTGTATATAATGAGAATCAGCTCCTTTTATGAATAGCGTTTCGGTGTGGGAAGCGGCAGGAACTAGTAATTCGTGACCTACCACATCGATGTTTTTGGTGATTACATGTAGATTAATTCTCCAGGCAAATTGCTGCTCTGAGTTTCTGTAGAGGTTTTTTAAGAGAAATTGTCGAACACCTTCTTTTTCTTCGAAGCGTTTCAAATGCTCATTCGCAGCTTGTCTACTCTCTAATGTGGCTAAATCTAAGCTGTTTAATCCCTCTAAAATGTGTGTATGGTGTACCGGGTAGAATTTAGGTGCAATGTCGACAATGACAATTCGAGATGCGATACCCGGATGCAATAAATCGAATTGCATCACCACCTTACCACCCATACTGTGCCCAATTAAAATGGGGTTGGCTAATTGATGTTCCTGTATGAATTCCAAAAGATCATCCGCCATTACCTCGTAATTGAAATCATCACCCCAAGGCGATTGTCCGTGGTTTCTTTGGTCCACTAAAAATACGCGGTGATTTTCAGAGATAGCTTTTCCAAAACCGAGCCAATTATCTGATGTGCCAAAAATTCCGTGTAGAATAATGACCGGCGTTCCTGTTTCCCCAAGTGCGCGATAAAATAATTTCATTAGGCTAAGTAAATGGCTTTTTCTTTACGTTCTGTTAATTCACCAATCGGGCTTAATTCCAATCCGCTAATAAGCGCGAATGCTTCGAATTCAGCTGTATGTTCCGCTTCCACTGCGATTAATAGTCCGCCAGATGTCTGTGGATCTGCCCCAATGAAGCGTTGCCGCTCAGAAATTTCCTCACTCAACCGTTCGCCATAACTGGCTAAATTGCGTGCTGTTCCACCCGGGAAGCATTTGAGGTCTAAATAGTGGTCTATATTGGGTAGCAATGGCAAGTTTTCGAACGCGATTTTAGCACTTAGTCCTGAACCATCCGCCATCTCCACTAAATGTCCAAATAAACCAAAGCCTGTCACATCCGTTAGAGACTTGACATAATTTAATGGACCTAGTTTTTCTCCAAAGCTGTTCAAGGTACTCATCTGTTTCACTGCGCGCGCTAAATCGGCAGGGCTAACGATGCCTCGTTTTTGGCCTGTTGATAAAATACCTACCCCAAGTGGCTTTGTTAAGTATAGCATACAACCTTTAGTGGCTGTATCATTCTGTTTTAAATGTTCTTTCCGCACTTTTCCTGTGACCGCTAGTCCAAAAATCGGTTCAGGAGAATCAATCGAGTGCCCTCCCGCTAATGGAATTCCAGCTTCTGCACAAGCCGCGCGTCCACCCTCTAAAACTTGGGCAGCCACTTCTGGGGCTAGTTTATCAATTGGCCAGCCTAGTATGGCAATGGCCATCATAGGACTTCCGCCCATCGCATAAATATCTGAAATGGCATTTGTTGCTGCAATTTTCCCAAAATCAAACGGATCATCCACAATCGGCATAAAGAAATCCGTCGTGGAAATAACGGCCTCTCCATTCTGCCAATCAAATACCGCCGCATCATCTCGGCTCTCATTTCCGACTAATAAGAGGGGATGTGAGGCTTTGGGTTTATCAGATTTTAGGATTTTATCCAAAACCTGTGGGGATATTTTACACCCGCAACCCGCGCCGTGGCTAAAGGAAGTTAATTTGATATTTTCTGACATTTGGAATAATTAGGCTACAAAATTATTCTTTAAATAATTAAAAATTAAGTTTATGTTAAATAATTGCTGCCGATAGGACTATAAGAGGCTGCTACTGTTAGGATATTGCAGGTTTTTTCAAGATTAGTCCTAAATATCAACGAATTACCCCATTTTTGATTAAAATACTTTTTTAAGTTATTTTGGAGTATTTGATTTTTCTCGTTTATTTTGTGTTATCATTTCTCAAATTTTTATATAACTAAATTCCAAATCTATGCAGAGAAGGTTTATTACTAAATCAGTGTTGTTAGGAGCGTTTTTTGCTCTTATAATGGCACTACCTGTTGGGCATGCCTTTGCTCAGGGGTCTACAACATCCGCTTTGTCGGGTACTGTTGTGGATGAAAAAGGTGAAGGATTACCAGGTGCTACGGTAATCGCAATTCACGAACCTACGGGTTCTCGTTACGGCGCATCCACTCGTGGAGATGGTCGTTACAACATCGTTAACATGCGTGTGGGTGGTCCTTACAAAGTGACTGTTTCCTTCGTAGGTTACAAAGAGTCTGTTCAATCAGGTATCTCATTGACGTTAGCTTCAGAACTTCGTCAAAACTTCAAATTAGAATTAAACCAAGCTCAACTAGAAGAAGTGAAGGTCGTTGCGTCTCGTTCATCTGTGATTAACTCAGGTCGTACGGGTGCTGCTACAACGGTTTCTAACAGCTCTATCACTACTTTACCTACGTTAAATCGTTCGTTAGGTGATTTCGCTCGTTTAGATCCACGTGCAAACGGATTGAGTTTCGCTGGTCGTAATGCTTTGTTTAACAACGTTACAGTTGACGGTGCGTTCTTTAACAATGCCTTTGCTTTATCACCTACAATTGGTGGTCAGGCGGGTGCTTCTCCAATCTCGGTAGATGCGATCGATCAGTTCCAAGTATTAATTGCTCCATATGACGTGCGTCAAGGTATGGCAACAGGTGCAAATATTAACGTTGTAACGAAGTCTGGTACGAATGACTGGACTGGATCAGCTTATTATTTTGGTACAAATGAAAACCAAGTAGGTAATAAGATTGGTGATGCCGTGAGTCAATACGGTAAGTTCCAAAGAGGACAATTCGGTGGTCGTGTAGGTGGTGCAATTATTAAGAATAAATTATTTATTTTTGGATCATTTGAGCAAGAATTACAAACTCAGCCGGGTTCTAACTTCATTGCAAGACGTCCAGGTTCTACAGCAGCTAACCAATCTGTAGCTACAGTTGAACAATTAGAAAGCATCAAAAGTATTTTGAAATCTAAGTTTAACTACGATCCAGGTGCTTATGAAAACTGGGATAGAATTAACTATTCTCAGAAAGCGAATATCCGTTTAGATTGGAATATTTCTGATAAGCATAAGTTTAACTTGAAGTATAACTACTTACGTTCATATGCTGACATTCCTCCATCATCATCAGGATCATTAACTGGTGGTCGTAACCCATCTGCTAACGTATTACCTTTCCAAGGTTCATTATACCGTATTAACAATAACTTAGACTCGTATATTGCAGAATTGAACTCAACGTTCTCTCCTACTATTGCGAATAACTTAACAGTAGGTTATACACAGATGCGTGATTTCCGTGAGTCCCCTGTGAATAATACTCCTTTCCCTACGGTAGATATCGGTAATAATAATAATAACTCATTGACATCTTTTGGTTTCGAGCCTTTCTCAGCTAATAACTTGTTGAATTCTGATATTTTCCAAGCATCAGATAACTTAACAATTTACGCAGGTAAGCACGTCTTCACAGTAGGTGCGGCATTTGAAACAAATGCATTCAAAAATGGATTTGCTCCTAACTATTATGGAGGATATCAATTTAGATCAATCAATGATTTTATTACCTCTATTAACACAGGTGTATCGAATGCCTTGCAATACCAACAATCTTGGTCTAACTATGCTGAATTCCCATTTGCTGAAATGAAGGGTTATACTGCCTCTTTGTATGCACAAGATGAGTTTACAGCAGCGAAAGGATTGAAATTGACTTTCGGTCTTCGTGCAGATGGTACTGGATTCCCAGTAGAGGATTCACCTAAGTATAATAACGTGTTAGTTCCTTATTTAACTTTCCGTAATAATACGAAGTTGAGCACTAACAAATTGCCTGATTTCACTACTTTATGGTCACCACGTTTTGGATTTAACTGGGATGTGAATGATGATAAAATGACACAGGTTCGTGGTGGTTTAGGTGTATTCTCAGGGCGTGTTCCTTACGTTTGGTTATCGAATCAATTATCGAATAATGGTGTATTGTTTGGATCTGAGCGTATAACAAATCCAACTAACCGTCCATTTAATGCAAATGTGGATGCTTACCGTCCAGCTATCTCTAGTACAATTGTACCTACAACTTACAATTTAGCTGTAACTGATCCTGATTTCAAGTTCTCTCAAGTTTTCCGTGCGAACTTAGCAGTGGATAAAAGCTTAGGAAACGGATGGTTAGTATCATTAGAAGGTATCTATACAAAAGATATCAACGCGGTATATTTAGAAAATGTAAACTTACCAGATTCGAAAGTGAAGGCAGTAGGTGCTGATAACCGTGTGATTTTCTATACACTAGGATCAAATGGTTTACCAGGATCAACAAGAGTTAACCAAATTTATGGTTCAATTCCAGCAGCACAAGGAGGAAACAATGGTTTGAAGCCTAACATTTCTGATGCGATTGTAATCAAGAACACAAACTTAGGTTATTCTTATGCCTTAACTGCAACTGTTTCTAAGGCGTTTGATAACGGATTATTTGCGTCCTTATCTTACACGAACTCTGATTCTCGTTCAGTAAATGATGGTGGATCAATTGCTCAATCACAATGGAGAGACCGTGTTGTATCAGGTGATCCAAATGAGAATGTAATGTCTTATTCTTCGTTTATGCAAGCTCACCGTATCAATGCTTATGGTTCATATAGATTAAACTATTTGAATCAGAAAGCATCGACTACTTTTGGATTTACTTATTCAGTTGCTCCAGCAGGTCGTTTCTCTTACACCTATTCGGGTGATATGAATGGTGATGGTCAAGTGACTAATGACTTGATGTACATTCCTCGTGGTGAAGGAGAAGTTTTACTTAGAGATTTAGTTATTTCTTATGACGTAACAAAAACATTTACTTACACAGCTGCACAGCAATGGGCAGATTTAGATAAGTATATTTCTCAAGATAAATACTTAAGTAAGCGTCGTGGCCAATATGCAGAGCGTAATGGCGGTGAGTTACCTTGGTCTGCTAATTTTGACTTTAAAGTGATTCAAGATTTCTACATTAATGTAGGAGGAAAGAAAAACACGTTACAATTTACTTTAGACGTGTTTAATTTAGGTAATTACATTTCTCCACAGTGGGGTTTAAGCCAATCTGCCTTTAGAGCTGGTTTATTGAACTTTATTGGAAATGATGTTACTACAGGTAGACCTGCATTTACTTTCCCTTATAAATATACTGGTAACCCAACAACGTCTAATCCATTAGTTGACTCATTCCAACGTAACTTTGGTTTAGGTTCAAGATGGCAAGCACAGTTTGGTGTACGTTATATCTTTAACTAATAAAAAAGGGGACTTTAGTCCCCTTTTTTATAGAGTATAGATTATAGAGTACAAAGTTTGTTAACAAAAAAGGCGCCGTAGGCGCCTTTTTTGTTGTATAGGAAATATTTTCCTCCGGACTGTTCGCTGATTACTGTATACTATTTACTGTTTAAGATTAGAGATAATAGAGTAAAGAGTAGAGATTTGGTTAACAGAAAAGGCGCCGCAGGCGCCTTTTCTGTTATTTTACTTTTATAGAAGTTTTAATAAAAGCGAGGGTACAAAATTTTTCCAAATACATTGACTAGCTTCCCCTAGAAGTTTTAATTTATGTTTGTTCCGAAATTTATTGCGTAGCACAAATTTGGAACAAATAAAATTAAAACGTTTTATGATGCGCCATTCGAAACAAATCCTCCTTAGTCAACGACTTGAAATAGTCATAGGTAATCTTCAATCCATCAGCGCGGTTTACCTTAGGTTCCCAGCCCAAAATGCTGCGCGCCTTCGTAATGTCTGGTTTACGTTGTTTAGGGTCATCTGTGGGCAAAGGAAGGGAGATTAATTTCTGCGATGTCCCTGTTAATTTGATAATCTCCTCGCCAAATTCTTTAATTGTTATCTCATCCGGATTTCCGATGTTTACTGGCTGCGCATAATCGCTCAATAAGAGGCGATAAATGCCTTCCACTAAATCATCTACGTAACAGAATGAACGCGTCTGAGAACCGTCCCCAAACATCGTTAAATCCTCCCCCCGCAACGCTTGTCCAATAAAGGCAGGCAATACACGGCCATCATTTAGACGCATGCGTGGTCCATAGGTATTAAATATACGGACAATACGTGTTTCTAGGCCGTGATAGGTGTGATAGGCCATGGTCATCGCTTCTTGAAAGCGTTTTGCCTCATCATACACACCACGAGGTCCTACCGGATTCACATTTCCCCAGTATTCTTCTGGTTGTGGATGAACGTTTGGATCCCCATATACTTCAGAAGTGGATGCGATCAATACGCGGGCATTTTTTACGCGTGCTAATCCTAAACAGTTATGTATTCCTAAAGAACCTACTTTTAAGGTCTGAATGGGGATTTTCAAATAGTCGATAGGAGAGGCGGGCGAGGCAAAATGCAAGATATAATCTAGTTCGCCGGGTACGTGGATGAACTTGGATACATCGTGGTGGTAGAACTCGAATTGCTTTAAATGGAACAAATGTTCGATGTTCTTTAGGTCGCCCGTGATTAAGTTATCCATCGCAATTACGTGGTAACCCTCTTTGATAAAACGATCACATAAATGTGATCCTAGAAATCCAGCTCCGCCGGTGATTAAAACTCTTTTCATATTAGTGTATGGTTTGACGGCCGATGGAATAATAGGTGTAGCCTAGTTCCTGCATTTGGCTTAATTCGTATAAGTTTCTACCGTCAAATATGACTTTATTCTTTAATAAACTATTCATTCTTTCGAAGTCAGGCGTTCTGAATTGTGGCCACTCTGTTACAATTAAGAGGGCATCTGCACCTTCTAAAGCTTCGTATGGATTCTTTGTGAAGGTAATTTTATCACCTAAAAGATTTCGAACATGATTCATCGCCTCTGGATCGTAGGCACTAACTGATGCGCCTAATTCAAGAAGGGCATCGATATTGTATAAGGACGGCGCCTCTCTAATATCATCGGTATAGGGTTTGAATGCCAAACCCCACATGGCGATTTTCTTCCCTTTTAAATCGCCTTTAAAGTGCTTCTCTAAGTGAGGAATGAGTTTCGTTTTTTGATTCTCATTTACTTTCATAACGGAGTCTAAGATTTTAAACTCATAGTCGTTTTCTGCGGAAGTTTTTGCCAACGCTTGCACGTCTTTTGGGAAGCAGCTTCCACCGTAACCGATACCGGCAAACAAAAAGCGTTTTCCGATCCGAGAATCGGTTCCAATTCCCTTGCGCACCTCGTCTACATTCGCGCCTACGAGTTCGCACAAGTTTGCAATCTCGTTCATGAAAGTAATTTTAGTTGCTAGAAAGGCATTAGCTGCATATTTTGTTAATTCTGCTGAACGTTCATCCATGAAGATGATCGGATTACCTTGGCGAACTAATGGGGCATACAAGCGTGACATCAAGTCTTTTGCTCTTTCTGATTGCGTACCTATAACGACACGGTCAGGTTTCATAAAATCTTCTACGGCTACGCCTTCTCGTAAGAATTCCGGATTTGAAACGACATCGAAATCGACTTTTGCGTTTTTAGCAATAGCTGCGTGTACTTTTTCGGATGTGCCTACAGGAACCGTACTTTTATCAATAACAACCGCATATTCCGATAGGAGTGGACCTAAATCATCCGCTACTTGCAAAATGTATTTTAAGTCTGCCGAACCATCCGCACCTGGAGGGGTGGGAAGAGCTAGGAAAATGACTTTTGCACCAGAAATACCTTCTTGTAAAGAAGTAGTAAAATCCAAACGACCTTCTTCTGTGTTTCTTTTGAACAAATCTTCTAAACCAGGCTCATAAATAGGGATGATGCCAGCCTGCATTTGTTTTACTTTCTCTTCATTGATATCTATGCAAGTGACGTGGTTTCCCGTTTCAGCGAAACAAGTTCCAGTCACTAAACCTACATATCCGGTTCCTACAACAGCTATTTTCATATGATTACTGAATTACTTTACCTATACTCCCTGAGGGTTCATTTATTTTTAACCAATTCGCCAAGGTGCTTGAGATGTCACTTATGCTAGTTCTTTGGTTTATTTCTTTTGGTTTTACATTCCATCCGAAAAATAACAAGGGAACGTGGGTATCATACGCATAAAGTGTGCTGTGTGTCGTTCCTGTTTTGTAACCAGAAAACCACTGTGGTTTTAATAAGTACATAAAATCCCCGCTTCTCGCTTGATTATATCCATTTAAGATCATTTCTCGGTAAAGTGCGGGTAAAGGGCTATTCGAAGCATTTCGTAGGTCTACTAATTCCGCAAAGCCCGCCTGATTCTTGAATGATTTCTCCAAAACCTTTCCCACAGCCTCTTTCGATATACGTAATCTTTCTAGGTTGGCCTGGTTAAGATAGATTTGGTAATTATCATTCCCAACCATGATTTCAGCCTCGCCAAATTCTTTTTTCAGCGCCATTTTTGCTTCATTTATTGCCTTCACATTATCAAAAACTCCACCGGGTAATCGTTTGCTTTGAAGGTAATAAGGAATTTCAGCTACTGCATGATCCGCTGTTAAAAAAACGAGGTATTGATTCTTGCCTAATTTAGCATCTAAATGCGTTAAAATGGCTGCAATATCTTGATCCAACCGCAAATAGGTATCTTCTAATTCGATGGATTGAGGACCGAAGGAATGTCCCACATAATCAGGTGAAGAGAAGCTTATTGCTAAGAAATCGGTAGTTCCGTTCTTTCCTAAATTCTCCTCATCAATCGCTTTTATAGCAAAGTCTTTCGTTAACGTATTGCCAAAAGGAGTCGTACGCATTACTTCTAACGGATTCCCCCCCTTTAATTCATGCGGAAAAGTAGGTGTTTTTTCTCCCGGTAATTTGCTTTCAAATGGACTATCGTCTTCTGCAGAACGGGTATAAGTCGCAATCGGGTAAAGCGTATTCCATCCTTGACTAACAAGCTTTTGTGGACGACCCTCTAAGTTGAATTTCTGAACCCAAGTAGGTAATTCTTTCATGTAAAATGAGGAGGTAATCCAATACCCAACAGCTGAGTCATACCAATAGGCTGCATCTGCCGTATGACCACCGGGTAATATCGAACCACGGTCTTTTAAGGCAATTGCGACCGTTTTAGACTTGTAGTTCTGAGCCATTTTTAATTGATCCGTGATCGTGGTAGTGAACATATTCTTAGGTGACATGATTCCAGCTTTGCTTTTACTGCCCACAGTTTGTACGGTGGTGTCATCTACACAATACATTTTTTTTCCATTTACTACTTCAATCCAATCATTACCTACAATACCGTGAACTGCTGGAACAGTTCCTGTGTACACACTAGCATGTCCTGCTGCAGTTACTGTAGGGGCATAATTATAATGATTGTCCTTACAATTAATCCCTTCATTCATTAAGCGTTTGAAGCCTTTATCTGAATAGCGATCATAGAATTTATTTAAATATTCGTAGCGCATTTGGTCTACGACAATACCCACCACTAAGGCTGGTTTTTTTTGTGCCAAAGTTGGTAAAGAAAGGATTCCTAGGAAAACAAGAAGGACTTTTTTCATAGATAAGTAGGGAATTCGTTTAAAATTTTTGTTGAATGATGTAGTATGATGTTGGTAAGGCCGTTTGTTAAAACTAGGTACTCTGCTTTTTGTATTTTCTGGTATTGACTAATTTGTTGTAAAGTGCTTAAGCTAATGTCAATATGCGGTGCTTTGCATTCAATGAGCATAAAGACGTCCCCTTGTGAATTATAAACCCGTATATCCGTTCGTCTGTTCAATTGGTCTACCTTCATACTTCCCTCTATTTGGAAAAGAGAAGCGGGGTATTTTAAATCATTAACTAAATACTGTAAGCAATGTTGTCTAACCCATTCCTCAGGCGTCAGTAATCGATATTTCTTGGTGATTTCTTCAAAAATATACAGTTTTCCGTCCTTTTTCTTTACTTTGTGGGAATAGGCAGGAAAGACTAAGTTTATTTCAGGGGATGTTATCATCTAAATAATCGATGTAACCTCTAAATTAATCTTTTTGCTTTATTATTTCATCACATCTAAGGGTATAATATGAAAACGAAAGAGGAAATAGTTCAAAATTGGTTACCCCGCTACACAGGAACGAATACCGAGGATTTTGGTCAGTATATATTACTCACTAATTTCAAGAATTACGTCGATATGTTTGCGGAGAAATTTGGAGTGGAGATTAAGGGGCATGATCGTCCTATGCAGACAGCTACAGCACATAATATGACCATCATTAATTTTGGAATGGGTTCGCCTATGGCCGCTACCGTGATGGATCTTTTATCGGCCATTATGCCTAAAGCGGTCTTGTTTCTAGGTAAATGCGGTGGTTTGAAGAAAAACTTAGCCCTTGGGGATCTAATTCTTCCCATTGCGGCTGTAAGAGGGGAGGGAACCTCAGATGAGTACATGCCTAAAGAAATACCAGCACTACCATCCTTTCGTTTACAGCGTTCGGTTTCATCGATGATCAAGAAACATGAGTTGGATTATTGGACAGGGTTGATTTATACGACCAATCGCCGGGTTTGGGAGCATGATGAAGTCTTTAAAGCCTATTTGTCCGATATCCGTGCGATGGGTATTGATATGGAAACAGCGACGATTTTTACGGTTGGATTTAAAAATAAGATTCCACACGGAGCCTTGTTATTAGTGTCGGATAATCCGATGACACCAGATGGAGTAAAAACAGATGCTAGTGATAAGAAAGTAACCGCTAATTTTGTAAATAGGCATTTGCAGATTGGTATAGATGCCTTAGAGGAATTAGCTAATTCAGGCGAATCCGTTAAACACTTACGTTTTGATTAACAAAAAAGGCCTTCTGTTTAGAAGGCCTTTTTTGTTAATTACAGAAGTCGCGTATGACATTGTAGGCTCCCGCGTAGCCTAGTTCTCCCGCTTTACTTAAATCTAAGCAACCTGCTACATCAGCAAGTGCAAGTTTAATGATCCCTCTGATAAAATAGGCTTCGGCATATTTGCCATTTAAATCGATGGCATTCGTGCAATCCTGGATTGCATTGCGCTGATCCCCTAGATTAGATTTTGCGACAGCACGTTGGAAATAGGCATCAGCATAGGTTGGATGTAAGGAGATGGCGCGGTTATAATCTTCAATGGCACCTTTAGGATCACCCGATTTTGATTTAGCTAATCCACGTAGAAAGAAAACTTCTGCACGACTTGAACTCATGTTACTCAATTTTGTGCGATCTACTAATCCATTACGTAATTCATCTAGTTGAATTTTACTCATTTTTGCCGTATAAATGATTTTGGCATTTTCATTATTTCCAAATTCAATGGCTTTCGTAAAATCATCCATCGCTGCCCGTTGGTCCCCTAATTTTGCCTTAACAAAACCACGGCCATATAAGGCTTCAATTTTTTCGGGATCCAATTCTAAAGCTTTATTGAAGTCTTCCAAAGCCCCTTTTTCTCCATTTTCCCCTCGGTAATTCTCTAATTGCGCTTTGCAGAAACCAGAATAATACCATTCATCTGCTTTTTCAGGACTTAATTTTAACACCTCCGTAAAATCGAGTAAGGCCCCCTTGAAATCAGCTAATTTCATTTTAGCAAATGCACGGCCTGAAAGGTAATTTGTTCGTTTAGGAGTGATTTCAATGGCCTTGTTATAGTCTTCAATACTTCCTGAATAATCGCCTAATTTTGATTTGCTCTCTGCTCTTGCCGCTAGAGTGGGGGCGTAGTCCGGCACTAGTTCAAGTGATTTATTGAAATCGGTAATCGCGCCACGGAAATTTTCTAATTTATTTTTTGAAACCCCACGGCTAAAATAAGCGGTTCCTTCTAAAGGATTTAATCGAATGGCTTCGTTGTAATCTTGAATCGCTAACGGGTGGTTATCTTGTTTGCTAAAGCTTTGACCACGTGCGACGAACGCCTCAAAATAATTTGGTTTTAACTCAAGTGCTTTGTTGAAATCTTGAATGGCACCTTGAAAGTCCTTTAAATTATATTTAGCAAAACCTCGGTTGTAAAAGGCAATGGGATTAGGATTAGCTGCCGATTTTTCGATTTCTAAACTGAAATTGCGTAATGCATCTGCGTAATTACCCGATTTATTTTGGTTTAAGCCTATCTCGAGGTGATTGATCTCTGTTTGAGCAGATAAGGTGAAATGGCATGCAAGTAACGCACAGGCTACAATACCTACTTTGAATCTCATAGTTAACTTATTTTTTGTAAAAATAAGCGAAATTAATGGCTTGTTAAAATTTGAATGATGCCAAAAATCAGAATCAAAAATAGCGTCCTCAAGGCTGTTTTTTTCAAATAGGGGTCTATTTGTTCTGAGTTCATTCCTGTGTGTAATTCGCGAAAAAGTTGAATTATTGGATAAATACCCACGATAAGTAGTTGTTGATTTACTCCTATCTTATAGCCTGCCACAAAAGGATAGGCATAGAAGCAGGCAATCGCGAATAGATACAGCGCTTTTTGATAATAGAATCCAAACGTTTTCCCTATTCGAACAGGAATGGAGTTTTTGCCAGATTTGACATCATTATCGATGTCCCGCAAATTGTTTAAATTCAATACGGCTACCGATAATAATCCACAACCTGAGGCAGGCAAAAAGATGGCTAAATTTAAACTATACGTCTGTAAATAGTAGGTTCCTACGGTTCCTATTAAGCCAAAAAATAGAAAGACGGAAACATCCCCCAAGCCCATATATCCATACGGTCTTTTTCCTACGGTGTAGGCAATTGCAGCGGCAATACAGGCAACCCCAAGTCCTAGAAAAGTGGCCCAAACCTCAATGGGTGCATTCTTGAGTCCAAAAAATAACAAAGAGATACCTGATAAAAAAGAAAGAACTGCTGTCCATATAACAGCAGTTCTCATCTCTTGTTGACTAATTTTTCCCGTTTGAACGGCTCTTAAAGCTACTTTGCGATCTTGGTTGTCTACGCCATTAGAGTAGTCGCCTAAGTCATTCGCGAAGTTGGATAGAATTTGTAATAATAGGGTAGTTAGGGTTGCGAGTAGCGCAATAAGAAAATCAAATTTTCCAGAGGCATAGGCTAAAAAATTGCCTAGTAAAATACTCCCCACTGCCAGCGGTAAGGTTCTTGGTCTTGCCGCATCCACCCATCTATTCATCTTATTTTCCGATCGCTGCTAAGAATTCTGGGCTATTTGGTTTAATACCTGAAGCGAAGAAATTTTGCAATTCACCTTTCTCGTTGATGACATACTTGCAGAAGTTCCAGCTTGGCTCTTTCTCGTTCCAACCATTTTTTGATTTGTCAGAAAGCCATTGGTATAACTCACATTTGCCTGAACCCTTCACTACGACTTTTTCCATCATTTGGAAAGATACGCCATAATTTAGTGAGCAGAAGGAGGAGATTTCCTCATTTGAACCTGGTTCTTGGCCTCCAAACTCATTAGCAGGAAAACCTAAAACAACCACATCTTTATTCGCTTTGTGGAATTTTTCCCAATCAGCGTATTGTGGAGTATATCCACACTTAGATGCTGTATTTAAGATGACAATTTTCTTTCCTTTAAACTGAGAGAAATCAATCTCTTTTCCATCGATTCCTTTCATTTTGAAGGAATGGAAGTTAGTTGTTGCTGCTGTAATTTCCATTTTTTCAGGTCTGTTTAAAACCGTTTTCTGTGTGAATGGGAGGGCCAAAGCCGTTAATAACGATCCGATTTTCATAAAACTTGCGATCATGATGATAATAATTAAAATGGTGAGGTAAAGGTATTTGCGTTTCAAATTACATACGATTAGGTGAAACTATTCCTAATAACGAAGTGGCATGCTGAATTGTTTTACCAGTTAGCTCAGCTAAGGTAAGGCGAATGTTTCTTTTTACCTCATTTTCTTCTGATAGAATTGTCAGCTCATTATAAAACTTATTAAAGGTCTTCGCTAGATCATAGGCATAATTTGCAATCACAGAAGGCGCAAAATTTGCTGCTGCTTGGGCAATGGTTGCCTTGTATTCACCGAGTAGATAGATTAATTCTTGTTCTGATTCCGCTAATTCAGAATTGGTTGAAACAGGGTTGATTGCTCCGCCTTTGCGCAATATAGAACAAATACGCGCATGTGTATATTGAATAAATGGACCTGTATTTCCTTGGAAATCGATAGACTCCTCTGGATTAAATAGCATTCGTTTTTTCGGTTCTACTTTTAGTAAGAAATATTTCAAGGCGCCTAACCCTAGGTTATGAAATAATTCATTGGATTCTTCTTCCGTGAAGCCATCAATTTTGCCTAATTCTAAGGTGCGGTCTTTAGCTGTTTGAATCATTTCTGCCATCAAATCATCCGCATCTACCACAGTTCCCTCGCGGGACTTCATCTTACCGCTAGGTAAATCAACCATTCCGTAAGAAAGATGGAAATTACCTTGCGAGAAAGGCTTGTTTAATTTCTTTAAGATATGGAAAAGTACTTCAAAATGGTAGTCTTGCTCATTTCCGACTACATATACGGACTGACTCGCTTTGAAATCTTCGTATTTCAATTGAGCAGTTCCCATGTCTTGCGTGATGTAAACAGAGGTTCCGTCTTTACGTAAAACTAATTTTTCATCTAAACCGTCTGCCTCTAAATTAATCCAAACAGATCCATCTGGCTTTTGGTAAAATACACCCGAAGCTAATCCCTCGTCCACTATTTTCTTTCCTAATAAATAGGTATTTGACTCCCGGTAAATTTTATCGAAAGAAACGCCCATTGTTTGGTAGGACTTCTGAAAACCGGCAAAAACCCAAGCATTCATGGTATTCCACAGGTTCATCACCTCCTCGTCGCCTTGCTCCCATTTCAATAACATTTCTTGCGCTTTGAGTAGGATAGGGGCTTGTTTTTTAGCCTGCTCTTCCTCTATCCCTTTTGCCTTCATTTCAGCGATTTCTTCCTTATAAGCTACGTCAAAAGCAACGTAATATTTTCCTACTAGGTGATCGCCTTTTAATCCAGAGGTTTCTGGAGTTTCTTGATTGCCAAAAAGCTGGTAGGCTAACATCGACTTACAAATGTGTATACCGCGGTCATTCACTAGATTCGTTTTGACCACTTCGTATCCTCCAGCCGCTAAGATCTGTGCTACAGAAAAACCTAAGAAATTATTGCGCAAATGGCCTAAGTGTAAGGGTTTATTTGTGTTAGGCGAAGAGTATTCAATGAGTACTTTTTCTTTTTTTGATTCAAGTTGAAAAGGGTTTTTATCGGACGCTACGCTGGCTAACAAACCTAACCAAGCTGAATCATGCACGGATAGATTCAAGAAACCTTGAACAACTTGGTAAGCCTTTACAATAGAACAATTCGCTAACATATATTCCCCTAAATCCGTAGCAATGACTGCAGGAGCTTTTTCGGCTTGCTTAGTGAATGGGAAAACCACTAAGGTGTATGCACCTTCAAATTCTTTTTTCGTTTCTTGTAACACGATTTCGGTCACATCAATTTGAAAGAGGGCTTTTAATCCTTTAGCTAGTTCTTGTTGTAAATGTTGTTGAATGTTGGACATCTAAATGGCTGAATTTTTTCAATCCACAAAGGTAGCTAAATTCAGGCTAAACATTGGCTCTGATGCTCAGAAATGAATAAATTAATCTTACCTTTGCTCTAATTATGCAAAATACGATCCACGAGGCAATTCAAACTTTAAAATCAGGAGGCGTGTTGCTATATCCTAGTGATACGATTTGGGGTTTAGGTTGTGATGTTCGAAATGAACAAGCCATTGATAGGATTTTAGCGCTTAAAAATAGGCCTTCATCGAAGGGCTTGATTGTTTTAATCTCTAAGATTGAGCAATTAAGTGAATACGTGGAGCAGGTGCCTGATCTCGCTTGGGATTTAGTGGAATTTGCTGAGAATCCGTTGACGATAATCTATCCTAAAGGCAAAAATGTTTCACCTGCCTTGTTAGGTACAGATGGAAGTATTGCCATAAGGTTAGTTAAAGATGAATTTTGCAAGGGATTAATTTACCGCTACCAACGAGCGATCGTTTCTACTTCGGCTAATCTTTCGGGGGAGCCTTCACCGATTAATTTTGCTAGTATAGCACCATCAATCATTTCGGGAGTTGATGGGATTTTAAAAAATCCAGGTGGAGATGGACCAGTGAAAAAGCCGAGTAAAATTGTGCAATTAGGCCTACATGGCGACTACAAGTTAATTAGAGGATAGATGAAAGAAGGGACGGAGATTGTAGCAGATCCGATATTCTCCAAAATTGGCCTCGCAGCTGATCGTTTGGGGGTGGATAGTTACGTCATTGGAGGGTATGTGCGCGATGCGATTTTAGGTCGCGATTGCAAGGATATTGATGTGGTTTGTATCGGATCTGGCATTGACTTAGCCCTAGAAGTGGCTAAGGAATTTGATTTGCCCGAGCACGCGGTGTCAGTTTTTAAGAATTTTGGCACTGCAATGATTAAAGTCGATGACTGGGATCTGGAATTTGTGGGTGCTCGAAAAGAGTCATATAACCGGGATTCCCGTAAGCCTGTAGTAGAAGAAGGGACTTTAGAAGACGATCAAAACCGCCGCGATTTCACCATCAATGCGATGGCAGTGCAATTAAACAAATCGAATTGGGGAAAATTACTTGACCCATTTAAAGGTTTGGATGATATTAAGGCTAAAATCATTCGTACCCCTTTAGCTCCCGGCATTACTTTTTCAGATGATCCACTTCGCATGATGCGCGCAGTTCGTTTCGCCGCTCAATTGGGTTTTGATATCCTTCCAGAGACTTTCGAAGCCCTTAAAACGGAGAAAGATCGCTTGTCCATTATTTCAATGGAGCGTATTTCTGATGAATTGAATAAAATGATTCTTTGCAAAAAGCCCTCTTATGGCTTTCTTTTGCTCGATGCATGTGAAATTCTTCCCATTATTTTTCCAGAGTTTATGAAGCTCAAAGGCGTAGACACGGAAGATGGGAAGGGGCACAAAGATAATTTCTACCACACTTTACAAGTGCTAGATAATATTGCCGAAAACACGGATGACCTTTGGTGGCGCTGGGCGGCGATTTTACATGATATCGCCAAACCTCAAACTAAGCGTTTTGTTCAAGGAAAAGGATGGACTTTTCATGGGCACGAAGATATGGGCGCTCGTCAAGTGCCTAACATTTTCAAGCGCTTGAAATTGCCTTTGAACGAGAAAATGAAGCTCGTTCAAAAACTAGTACGCCTTCATTTACGCCCCATTGCCTTGTCTAAAGAGGAAATCACTGCATCTGCCTTACGTCGTCTTTTATTTGAGGCAGGTGAGGAATTAGAAGCTCTGATGACTTTGTGCCGTGCAGATATTACCTCTAAAAATGGTGATAAGGTCAAAAGGTACTTGCGCAATTTTGATATCGTAGAGCAAAAACTAAAGGAAGTTGAAGCGAGTGATTCACTTCGCAATTTTCAACCTGTTTTCTCTGGAGAAATCATTATGCAAGTATTTGATATTGGTCCTGGACGTGAGATAGGCTTAATTAAAATTGCCATGCGCGAAGCCATCTTAGAGGGTTTGATTCGAAATGATTTCGAATCAGGTTGGGATTTACTAGTAGAGGAGGGGAGAAAGCTAGATCTTGAGCCAGTTGTTTCGCTAGCTGACATTCAATAAAAAAGGCTCCGAATTCGGAGCCTTTTTACTTTCTTAGGCAGATGTATATTATAAGTTGATCACTAGATCTTCTTTCGCATAACGAACTTTGGTGGCTTTTGCCATAAAGTCATTCGCTTCATCACGCTCACCTACGGCTAGCATTAATACGGAGTGTAATCCCATTGCTTCTAAGCCTAATAACTCATCCAATTTCGTGGGAATAAATCCTTCCATTGGAGTAGAGTCAATTTGCAATTCACCAGCAGCAGCTAGCGCAGTTCCCATGGCTAAATAGACTTGGCGTGCAGCCCAGTTTCTTTTATCCTCCACCGGACGGCCCAAAAGAGAACCAGCGATTGCTCCACGGTAATCACCTAGCATATCCACAGAAAGACCACGTGTATCAGCCACTAATTGGATGAATGTATCGATTTGCGTTTCAGTGATATCGTTCCATGCCGCAAACACTAACAAGTGTGACGACTCTACTGCCTGAGGTTGACCATAGGCGATGGGTTGAATTTTTGCTTTTAATTCTGGATTTTCAATCACTAAGATTTTGTAAGGTTGTAATCCAAAACCTGATGCTGAAAGGCGGATTGCTTCTAATAAAGAATCAATTTTTTCTGCGGAAACTTTGTTTCCAGTCATTCTTTTGGCGGCGTAACGCCAGGATAATGAGTCTATTAATGACATAAAGGTAGATTGTAAATAAGAGAGAAGAGAGAAAATTTTAAAGGGTAATCGTATAAAACATTGTCGTTAGGCAGTTTTAAAGATTACCCTTTGAAATTTATTCAGAAACTAAAGATACTGTTAAAGCGAAATCATCATAAATCGCCTTATCACCAATAGAATCAAAGAATTTCTTTGAACCGTATTTGATGTTGAAGTCAGTACGATCGATAGTGATGTTTGCTTTCGCTGTCACTTTGCCACCTTTAACAGCGATTTCAGCTGGGAAAGTGATTGATTTTGTGATTCCTTTAACTGTCAAATTACCAGTTACTTGGTTACCTGCTACTTTAGTGATAACGAAAGTGGCTGTTGGGAATTTTTCTACCTCGAAGAAATCACCTGAAGTAATGTGTCCGATGAATTTTTGGTTGTAACCCGGATCTGTGATATCTAACGCCTTGATTGTTTTCAAATCAATAGTGAAGTTTCCTCCGATTAATTTGTTTCCGTTAACATTCAATGCACCAGCAGAGATACCTACCGTACCATTGTGCTCACCTGTTACTTTTTTAGCTAACCAAGCTACAGAACTAGCTGACTTGTTTACGTTCACTACTTTCGGTGCAGCTACTCCAGCGAAAGTGATTAGGCCTAAAGCCAAAGTTGCAATAATTACTTTTACAGATTTCATATAATTTATTGTTTAATTGTGAGAAAATACGGTTCTAAATTCGTCCAAAATTTGGTTCATTTCTTCGAGCCTTTTAACTCCTAATGTGTCGAAATGTTTTCCCCAATCATTTTGAACTTGGTCTACTTGGGTTAATAAATCTAGTCCAGCCGGCAATATCAAAACATCTACTGCTCTGCGATCTTGTGGACATTCGCGGCGAAGAACTAATTTTTTTTCTACTAATTTGTCTACTAGGCGTGAGGCATTCGACATTTTGTCTAACATCCGTTCGGTAATAGCTAAAACGGTCATGGGATTTCCTTGTTGCCCTCGAAGAATGCGAAGTACATTATATTGTTGTACTGTAAGACCAAAGGGTTTCAATAATTCCTGTTGTTTCTGTACAATCCAGTTGCCTGTGTAGATCGCATTCACAACGGCTTTTGCTGCCTCAGAAGGAAATTTTGACTGTTTTAAATCTTCGGAAATACCCATGGTGAAAATTTGATGTCGTAAAATTAAATGTAATTACATTAAATACAAATGAAAATAAATTTATTTTTTACAAAAACCTGATAATTTTAAATTTTGGCCTATTTTTGAATATGCAGACATTCCTATCACTTCAGTATCCCTTTATCCTGGCTTCTAATTCACCTCGCAGAAAAGAGATTTTGCGTTCCGCCGGATTCGAATTTTCTGTATTACCTAGTGACGTCGATGAATCCTTTTCAGCTGAGATGAAACCTCAGGAGGTACCGGTGCATTTAGCAGAAAGAAAAGCGAATGAATTAGCTCGGATTTCACCCAATGCGCTTGTTCTTGCCGCTGATACGGTCGTTATTTTAGGGGATGTTATTTTAAATAAACCACAGGATAAATCCGATGCGATTCATATGTTGCAGCAATTATCCGGAAAAACGCATGAGGTGGTCACCGGGATTGCCTTGCATACGCCCCAGGGATTATTTACAAAAGCGGATTCCGCTTTAGTTAAGTTCAGAACTTTTGAGGACTGGGAAATCGATTTTTATGTTCGTGAAGGATCTTGTTTAGATAAAGCAGGATCGTATGGGGTACAAGATTTCTTAGGAATGGTGGGAATTGAATCCATTCAGGGTTCTTTTTACACGGTGATGGGATTGCCCATTTATGACGTGTATCAACTGATGAAACCTTATGTTTTAGATGGGAAGCAGTTACTGATTAGATAGAGAAGCTTTCTCCGCATCCACAGGTGCGACTTGCATTCGGGTTTTTGAATTGAAAACCTTTTCCATTTAAGCCATCTGAGAAATCTAATTCGGTGCCAGCAAGGTATAAGATTGATTTCTTGTCTACCATTACTTTCACACCTTTATCTTCGAAAATCATGTCGTTTGGTTGAGCTTCTGCAGCAAAATCCAAATTGTACATTAAGCCCGAGCAGCCGCCACCTTCTACCGCTACTCGTATGTTGAATTCTTCCGTTAAACCTTCTTTAGAACGTAATTCCTTGATTCTATTGGCAGCTAAATCCGATATCGTAAGCATGGTGGTCGTATTTTGATGAAAATATGATACAAAAGTAGCCCTTTTTTTGATAAAAAAAACCATTATTTAGAGTGAATCTAAATAAAGTCTAGTTTTTCAAAACCATTGGTCTTAATTTTGTGTTTCAATTGCAGATTAAAAACACATACCATGCTTTCAATAAAGAATTTACAAGCAAGAATAGGGGAGAAGGAAATCTTAAAAGGGATCAATTTAGAAATTAAAGCCGGTGAGGTTCACGCCATTATGGGACCTAATGGATCAGGTAAATCGACATTAGCATCGGTTTTAGCCGGTCGTGAAGATTATGAGGTGACCGCAGGATCCGTTGAATTTTTTGGAAAAGATTTATTGGATCTAGCTCCAGAAGAACGTGCAGCAGAGGGTTTATTCCTTGCATTTCAATACCCAGTGGAGATTCCGGGAGTTTCGACAACTAACTTTATGAAGTCAGCGGTGAACGAAATTCGTAAATACCGTGGCGAAGAGCCTTTGGACGCTGTTCAGTTTTTGAAGATGTTCAAAGAGAAGATGAGCTATGTGAATATTGATCAAAGTTTATTGTCTCGTGCATTAAATGAAGGTTTTTCCGGTGGAGAGAAGAAAAGAAATGAAATTTTCCAAATGGCGGTCTTAGAACCTAAATTAGCCATTTTAGATGAAACAGATTCCGGATTAGATATTGATGCCTTGCGTATCGTAGCAGAAGGAGTGAATAAATTGAAATCCCCAGATAACGCGACGATTGTAGTAACTCACTACCAACGTCTTTTGGACTATATTATTCCAGATTTTGTACATGTATTGTACAAAGGTAAGATTGTCAAATCAGGTGGTAAAGAATTAGCGCTTGAATTAGAAGAGCGTGGGTATGATTGGATTATTTCAGCTTTAGGAGAATAAGATGTTGTATAAAGAATTAACGTCAGTGTCTCAGAAAGAGGCCATAGAACGTTTTAAAGCCAAAGGATTTCCTACCAACAAATGGGAAGAATGGAAGTATGCGTCCTTGAAATCTTGGAATGAAAAAGACCTTGATTGGACTCCTGCACTATTGAGCGTGACTTCTACAGCAAGTTTACAAACTCAGAATGGAAATACTAGCTTCCACGGCGCATTGCCCGCTGGAGTAGAATTTATTTCGTTCGATGCATTTATTGCGGCTAATCCTGCGATTGCAGCTAAATGGGAGCAGCGTTTACCTATTCTTGATCAGAATTCATTATATGATTTAAACACAGCGCTTGTGGTTCAACCCCAAGTTTTGTGGGTAAAAGCAGGTGTTACAGTGGATCAAGCTATCACGCATGATTTTATTCTGTCTGCTGCGCATGCCTCAGCTGTTCAAAGTCGTTTGATCGTTTATCTAGAAGCTAATGCTTCGTTAACTTTAATTGAGCGCGCCTTTACTCAGGAGGGTTCAGCTGAAGTTTTGTCCAATTTTGTACAAGAAATTTATGTGAATGAGGCGGCGAATTTGACCTATGTGAAGGAGCAAGATTTGGCCCAAAACACGACTCATATCGATCATACCTTTATTACGCAGCTGTCTAATAGCCAGGTAGATTTATTTACCTTTTCACTTAATGCAGCTTATATTCGTAATAACTTGCATTTCTACAGTGATGGTGAAAATGTGGTTTCGAACTTAAATGGCCTATATGTTCCTGGAGAGGATCAATTGATGGATTCTCACACGGTAGTAGATCACCGCAAACCGAATTCGGAATCTCACGAACTATACAAAGGCGTGTTGTTAGGCAACTCGACAGGGGTGTTTAATGGTAAGATTTTTGTGCGTCCTGATGCTCAAAAGACCAATGCATTCCAAAGTTGCAAGAACGTACTCGCTTCCACGCGTGCTACAATGAATACCAAGCCACAATTAGAGATTTGGGCGGATGATGTGAAATGTTCACACGGAACTACCACAGGTCAATTGAATGATGAAGCCTTATTCTATTTACGTTCAAGAGGTATTTCATTAGGAAACGCGCGTACATTATTGTTACTCGCTTTTGTTCAAGAGGTAATTGACCGCGTATCACATGAAGAGACAAAGTTACGTTTGACAGATAAAATTATTTCTAAAATCCAGACTTCCTTAGCGATTTAATCATGGCGGAAAAATTAAATATAGATCAAATCAGAGCAGATTTCCCTGTTTTACATCAGCAGGTAAACAAGGCTCCCTTGATTTATTTTGATAATGCGGCGACTACTCAGAAGCC
>JACCDV010681447.1_pt1 | contig 28102 bp, 29 predicted proteins | sample 7446131 | NCBI WGS metagenome assembly JACCDV01 (sample SAMN15323448, study PRJNA562643) | freshwater metagenome | isolation source: river surface water | place: USA:Blue River Watershed | collected 2017-08-17 | reverse complement strand
TGCCAGTAATCCGGAGGTCTTTTACCCCTCAACTACCCTAAATTCGCCGAACTATTTTTCTAAAAATAAATTATTTACCGCCTCTGTTACTAAAAATAGATCATAACAGACACTCCCTAACCGCAAACCACAAACGACACGTCACATAATTTAATTGGTTAAAGACCGGATTGAATTTTGGATTGAAATTTCCCACGTGGTACAACACACTATAAAATCTCACACACTTAGTATTCAGGTCACTTGCAAGAACACAGCGCGATCTACTAAGGCAACCGATCTGAAGATGGATTTCGAGATGACGACTGATCTTGGCGCCCTTGCTACGGCAACCCAAACCCGCTCTGAAGATGTCGCAGTAACCCCGCAAAGACGGAATGCTGTGTCGACCATCACATTTCCATGTAAGATGTTTGTGTATTTAAGACAAAACATGACCTAACATCTTTTATTTAGCAATTCAAAAAGCTCCGCGTAAGAGATCTCCCAAAAGTCTAAGATACGTTGCTTGCAAGAACGCTGCTAACGTTATCAGCAAGATGGCAGAAGACAACGACCAAGAAGGCATAGGTAATCACACATTTTGTTATTTTGCAAACAGTTTTAACCATTGTCACAGTTGAAATGTTTAGAATCATGCCGCTGGACGTGTTTGAAGATGTCTTGTACCATTTTAGATTCGAGAATGAGTTTTTGTATAGACTGTATGAGCATGTTCCAGATCTAAAAGAGTATATCCATGTTACTCCTGAGATCTCTTATGGATCTATATGGCATTTGTATCCACGCATTGCTGGTTGGGATATTATATCATAAGTTACTAAATTATATGTCTACAGATATGGATGCCTTGTGCTGTGCCTTACCAGACGAACTTCGTGTTAAGATATTGTACTATTTACGCTTTGATAACACTGCACTGATGGAACTGCAAAAGACTCGTGCATTTAATAGTCTTATCTTGATTAAGGATTCATACGGAAAGATTGTACACAAGATCAGCTTTGCAAACAATGCATCCTTCATAAAAAAGTATTTGTATCATGCTTCTGTAAGACATCTTTTTACTTTGAGAGAATTCTTCCCAAACACTTGGACCCTGCGCTGTATCGAAGATCCTGTAGACTTTCTGTTCTCCGATGATGATTATTAAACAACAATTCTAGGATTTGGATTTCATCATGTTGGACCAGATGACTTCAGTAGTACCACTTCAGACGACATGTATTGCGAGTCGCTCAGTTCGTCAGAGTCTCAAGAACAGACTATACCTACAACAGAATGTAAGGATAAATGGATACAAAGGTATCTTAATTATGTAAAGAAAGATTGCCCATGTTACGTCTGCTTTGATTCTTTCACTAATAAACCCAAATCTGACAGCTGATGACGAGAAACATTACTGTGCTTACATCATGTGCTCAAAGCGCATCGATCTCAGCGCAACAGAGTGCTCAGTGGACTGTGCAAAACTCGTCCATGCAATTGACAAAGTTCCTGTCAACGATACACCAAGATATCTGATGAATGGAAGCTTTAAGTACGAAGCATTTGATACGTACTACGATACTCAGCTCTACATTCCAATTAGTACACAGTTGCGCCGCATCTTGACTAGGAGCTTCTTTTCGCCCAGACCTCACGACACTACAAGGCATCATAGACTTCGGCACAATTATCTTACAGCTAGTAATGTTGCGTCTGTACTCAATATGAATCCATACTGTTCTGTCAGAGCTGTTCTTGAAAAGTACATGCAATCTTATTCAGAAGGTCCAGATAACTATTTTATGAGACAAGGCAGAGATATGGAATCGACTATCGCTGACAAGTTTGTGCGTGCTACAAACATGCCCTGTGTACACAATCAAGGGCTTACTCCTCATGCCAAACACAAGTTCTTGGCGGCTACGTTTGATCTTCTCACTTGTGATGGCATACCCGTTGAGATAAAGTATCTCGTCAAAAGAAAGCCTACAAACGAAACACTGATGCCCAAGATGTACTGGGTCCAGTGCCAGATACAGATGCAAGTAGCAGAAAGTGACAAATGCTTTTACGTGGAATACAAGAGTCGTACAGATAACGATAATGAGCATTTTAATATTTTAACGATCCGCAGAGACGACGAATGGTTTCATCAAGTCTTGCCTGTTCTAGAAGAGTTCTGGAATATTGTATGCAATTACAGAAGTTTTTTCGGAAGCAACATCCTCTGAGCCTTTTCAGTTCTTTTAGGATCAAACTCTTTGTTTGTTTTTCTCTTCTTCAATGCATGTTCTTTCATTGTTTCGTCTATCGTGTTTAAACGTTTCACTACAGTGTCCAATAAATTGACCACATTATCCAGACATCTGATCATGTTCTTGTGCATATCTAATGTATGTTCCACCGACGTTTGAAGTCTTTGGATTGTGGTAAGTCGACCCTGCGGACAGATCTCAACCGCGTAGTTTGTTCGAGGAGCTTTCTCAGCTTCTTCTTGCGGGCATGCTTTAAGCTCTTGAACGACATATGGGACGTCAAAGTCCATTTCCTGGGAACGGTAACCTTTTCGTACATGTATCGCATCTCGAGCGAATAGCGGAGTAACTTGCGGGGGTACATATGCATCAAACGGATTGGTGGTTGAGTGAACAAGTCGATCGTCGCTTGATGTATCGACAAGGGCATTGGCATTCGCAATAAAGTTCTTCCATTGTTCTTCAAGTTCTTCAGCACTGAGCTGGTCAGCGTAGACACGTTCCACTGTTCCATCGTCGTCGTCTCTTGGAAGATCTGGCAGAAGCTTTAGCATTTCCAGATCGTCCATTTTAGTTTTAACACTGTCACACTGAATATTCAGAATGTATTCTAATCTGATGCATAATCACTTTAATAAATAACAATGACCATTTGTTATTTACTGCTAGCCAATTAAATGTCAGATTGAATTTCGAGTAACTGCCCAATCAGATTGCAGCGTTTTTGCCACGTCACAATTACAAAGAAGTAAATATACAATCGTGGGAACAACAAACACTATAAAACTGTGTAGATGAAGTCATTATCACAAAACGCAAACAAGAAGCTATCGACAAGCTACAGCAAGATGGCCGCTATCACCGATTACAAGTCCTTTGACGTTTCTACTATCAGCGTTGCTGCTCCAAAGGAACTCAAGTTTGTCAACGTTTTCGATGTCAAGACGTCTGAAGGCAAGCCAGTCATCATCGTGTCGCCCAAGCTGCGTTTGTCCATGGGCATCTTTGCGGTTGACTTTGGCGACAGCAAGTTCAGAAAGGGCCAGCGCGTGAACGAAGTCGCAAACGCTACAAAGGTCACTCTGCCGCTCTCTGTCGATCTGCCCGGTGAAGACGGCCAAGGATTTCTCGACTTGATGTCTCACATCGACATGCGTCTTAAACAATTGATCTATGACAATGCATCCAAGTGGTTCAAGAAAGACGATGTTCGCTTTATTACCATGAATATCAACGATCTGTTCACGCCATCCGTTAGACCTGCCGAGAAGTATCCTGCGCTTTTCAGCCCAAAGATCTCTATCAACGACGACAAGATCACGACAATGTTCTTTGACGAGCACGGCACCTTTATTCCTGATCCCATCAACTTTGTTCAACAAAACAACATGGCTAAAGTAGCGTTTGAGATCACCGGTATCAACCAAGTTGCCTCTTCTATGAAGTTCTATGTCAATGTAAAGGTTGTTCAGGTCAAAATCTATCCCAACGAAAATGAAGCAAACCAGTTCGAACACACAGTAACCTGTATGATTTGAGTCTGTGAACTATTTTAAAAATAAAGTTTCGTGCACAAAAAGCTTTTCAGTGTCTTTTGTGTGCTTGCCATCAATTGCTTTTTTAGAAAATTCGTCTGCTATATTTACAAAATCATCTGGGCTTGCATACTCAGACACAAACACGACATTGTCTGTGGACATGCGACGAACCCAGTCCCAGAATTGCTCGTGATCAAAACTTAGACCTTGTCTTTGTTCATTTTGGTATCTCTGCGTGGTGCCTTTGTAAGGAGGATCACAGTAAATGATAAAGTTTTTAAGATGACTATAGTCATCGTAAGGACAGCTCTCAAACTTAATCTTGGGCATTGTTGTAGCCAGTTCATGTACTTTGTTTGCAGCCGATGCATGATATATCTGGCCTCCATAGCGCCCAATATAACTCGCAAAATAGACGCCTCCAAAACTCAATTGATGTCCAAGGAAGCCTTTCTCCGCAGATACTTGACCATCATATTTCATCTTCATAAAGTCGCTCTCTGAACACGTCGCTGGAGGTGTCCACCCAGTCTGAGCCTTCTTCCACATCGCTATCACAGAAGCATTAATATCTCCAGCCAAAAAGAATTTCTGGTTGACATCAGAGTCCAATGCAGGGTACATGTGTCTATACACGCCAAGCATGCCACAGAACGGTTCACAGTAGCCATCATACGTAGCTCCGTCAGACAAAAAATCCAGCATGTATGTCGCCAGACGACGGCCATTCAGTTGCTTGCCTCCATGATACCTTGCCATTGTAGTTAAAGTTTAATAAATTTACCAAAGAACGTGATAAGAAAGCCACGCAGGACTATACTTGACATCAATTGCACGCGTCTGCTCTTGACCGTCTTTTACCAAGATTTTCTCGTGTCTTGCTTTATACGCTTTTCGTTTCGATTCTGACGCGCCTTCTAAATAAGTCTGTGAGGATTTGTCACCAAAATGTATCACTTTGTTATTTATGATCACACGAATCTTTTTAGTTCGTTTGTCTGACAACGAAAGTGAAGTATAGGGAACGCGCAGCGCTCTAAGCTTTTTGCGAACTTCATACAAAAGAGACATTTTGTTTGACAATTTTTAATCCATGGATTAACGACATTTATAGGCATAATACAACGCATGTAAAAAGGCGTCACTCAGATCATCACACTTCTTCGTATCACATAATTTCTTGTGCCACTCAGTATTCTCCAGAATAGACAACACCGTCTTCTCACCCACTATCTTGTTGGCTCTATATGCGCTCTTGAGACGAGAACGCTCGTTGTACAATGTTATCTGATCACACAATTTAAGCTTGTCCTTGCCACTCTGATACACGATTTTTGGCGAAAAGGGATATTTTCCAAGCACAAAACTCTGGATGCTATACTGTAGCTGCCGCAATGTTTGACTTTGTGCAAGCTGTTTCTCGATGACAAGCACATCAGGCCGGCCTTGTTCATCCATGACGCCATGAAGTAGATCGGCCATCTTGTTTACAAGTTTCTCGGTGCCTTGTCCCCACTCCCCGATCGAGATCTTGTCTAGTGCCTTGATCTCATAAGACCTGTTCTGGAACTCAAAGTCGCCACATTCGTTGTTTGGCATTCGACGAAGGTAACAGTAAGCCATGTTCTTGATCCCGACATCAATGGCCAGAATCAACGGCTCTATCTTTGTCGGTGCCAGGCGCTTCTTCGATAGCATTGGACTTGCGTTTTTCACAATAGCGGCCATGGTTCTCAAGCGCGACATCACACTCTGAGCAAACTTTGGAACATTCATCCAGATGCTCAGCAGCATACTCAGTAATCTTAAATAGCTTTTCTGAAACACGTTTCTTGACTTCACATTCGATGATCTGGAGCATTTGTTCGTACGGGTCGTCATGGTTTTCTTCAATCAACACAGAAAGCGCGCGCTTGTAATCTTTGCACAGGACCTCATCCAGAAGCCACTTTTCTGGCTGTGTCATAATTTCTTCAAACAATTTCTGATTCCACATTTTGCTTTAATGAAATGACATTTATATTCCTAATATCTAGGCATATAAAGTCTCCACAAGAATACTTTCTAAGAAAGCTGATGTCGCAGCATTAGCAGTACTCAGGAATACTTTAAGATACCACGTTTGTGTAGTATCAATAGTAGCAGTTTCATATGTACCTGTAGAAAGACCCGCCAATGGAGAAGTTCTGTGTTTTAGTACAGATGTACTGTTGTCCAGGTAAAGATAAAAATTATCTACAAAATACGATGCATTTGCAGATGTTATTCTTTGACCATATGGGATTGTTCCAACCGCACCCATTAAACGTAAATCTCCTACTATAGACATAGTGTTATTAGTACTTGCTGCAACACCAAAAAATATATCATTTAAAGTATTAGATTTTCTCACTGCCATAGCTATTTTAAGCATGCCGTTCGTGCCCATTGCATTGGCTGGAATGGTCGCGACATAGACAACTTCAGGCCATACTTGAGGGGGAGCAGCAGACTGCACAGTCGTCACTTCGTTACTTGTTGCATTTGAAAATGCTACTGGGATAAAGGTCGATCTATACGACATTGCACCGGTCTGGTTGACTTGTAAACTTTGTTCAAACGGAGGCAACTGTGGCGGAAGCGACAATGTATAATTACTGAGAGTATTCTGCCAATTCAAAGTAACACTCGCAGTCGGATTATACAATTGAAGCGCATATCCTTGTAGAACCATTCGCGTACTATAATTTGTCACAAATCCAAGTCGTTCAAATGACGTTCCTATGGCAGGCGCAGAAGTACCTCCAGGAACACCAAGAAACAAGGTTTTGTTTGTAGTATTCGTATTTGTGATTTGGAGTCGTGGTATCGTTAGCAGTGATGTTTCTGGAGAATTTGCAGTAATAACAATATCAGGCGATGTTCCTGACAATGTCATTCTTGGATCAGTAGTCGGATTCGCAGAGAAAGTTGCCACAGTCGTGTTGTTTGCCTTCACAACGACATTGTTCGCAGTCTTGGTCTCCAGAATAAGATCCTCGTTTGTTCTTGAAGTCGTTCCAGTTGAAGATATTGCAGATTGTATGGCTGTCGTCAACTCCTGGGTGCCCAGGACGTTGGGAGTAAAGTTTGCAAATCCGGCTCCATAAATCGAAGACATTTTGATTTTAATTTTCTTTATTGTTTACTCTTCTTAAATAGTAACTTCTGACTATGTCGTTTGAGTCAAAACATATCTAAAGTTTAAAGTCAGAGTAATTACTTGGCCAGAAACAATAACTGCTGCGTTGCCAACTTCAGCTTCAAAATGTTTTGTGGAGCCTATAGTGACTGGAACCAATCTTGCTTCGCCACAAGTACCTGTGTAGCTTTGTGTCATTGTAAGTGTACCAGCGTAATTTTGTCTTGCATTCGTAGGAGGTGATGCAGTCTGTGACGAGAAATCTACTTTTTGATAATACAAAGGAAATCTTAACCTTACTATATTAATATTTTGGTCTAATAATGCAGTCGTAGATGCCATACCCGTGATCATATTACCAACACGAGTATACAGAATATCAAAATTAAAGTTATTATAGATCGAAAAGTTGCCTGTAGTAGTCTTCCATCCAAATTCGTCACACAATGTCGTTACTAACCGACTCTCGAACAACGGAAAATCAGTCCCTATGTTTGCAGTGCCTCCATTATTATGTGCACGTCTGTGACACAATATGTTGTCGCTTATACGCACAGTATCTTGGGCATTGTTTCGAAACTGTAGAATGCCATCCTGTGGACTGTATATTCCAGTATCCCTTGCACCACTAGGATCCCAACAGATCTGTGGATAATACGTCGGTCCAGACAAGGTGTTGAAAAATATTTGATCACTCAACATGTCTACTCCGCTCGCATAACATCTAAAAATGTCACTGCCATCTTGACACAACGTCATCAGACCATCGTTACCCAAATAGATACCCGTGTTTGTTTTGGCTCCAAACGAATACTGAGGTCTTGCCGAAGTGCCAAATCCATTAGCTCGAATCTGCACAGTGCCTTGGCCTGACGTCGCTGTCGTGATATCCAAGTTGTTTCCAGTCACATCAAGCTGAAGACCTAATACTCCTTTCGGGTGCAGATGGATATTCTTGTTGCCTCCAGTCAAAATAAACTCATTCCCAGTCGCATTCAATGCCGAGCCTAATGTACCCACAGACACCTGGCCACCATTAGCTGCAATAGACCCTGTTGCAGCCACGTTGCCGTCTGTATCTATCGTTACTCTATCCACGTTATTCGTTTCCACGATGACATTAAAATTGTTGTTCGTTCCAAGCCTTAGATTCGAAGTCACCGTATTGCCATCTTTTGCCACAAAGGTGTCCTTCAGTGTTTCTCTTAGTTGATTTGTCAATTGCGACAATTCAGTAGAACCCTGTACATTCGGGGTAAAATTGGCTATCGCGCTTCCATAAATCGACGCCATCGTGTTAAACGTTTCCAAATTCTTTACTTGATCTTATTTATATTATTAATATCTTTGAATCGTTCCACAAACTGCAATGTTTTGTAGAGCTGCGGTTCTGTCTTCCAAATATATACCGAAACTTCCAGTTATCACATTAAATGGTACTACAAACTCGGCATCATTGTCGAGCGTCACACCAGTCAGACTGGACTTTAAACTCACATAACTGCAGGTCACTATGTAATTTGAATCTGGAAAGAAATCTGGACTGAGATTGACTTGAAGCGTTGTCTCTGTGTTACCAACCCGAGTGGCCTGAACAGATGTTATGACACCATTTCGACATAAAATGCTTGTCGATGGAATCGGTCCGCTCGCTGCTATTGGAATATCACCCAGATTTATCTGAAACGAATAACATTGTCTAGCCGAAAGACCGTTCACTGAATATTGTAGATTATACAGAACGCTAAGAATCTCTGACTGGAGACCACCAGTCACATTCCATGGTGACCACGATGTCGTCATTTTGCACTGCCAATACGCTTACCAAACAACTCGCAATTAAACATCTTCATTGTCATTTATATTTATTTTATTTTAAACACATCCATCCTTTAAGCCTTGGACTCCAGACGTTTCGCCTTCTTGGCCTCGCGCGCTTTGACCAGACGCTCCTTCAAAACGGCAATCTGCTCCGCACTCAGATTGGGCTTCGCACGCTTCTTCTTCTCTGGCGCAGCAGGAGCATTAATGTCAGGCACACGCGCACCACTCTGGCTAGTCAGCATGCCGCGCAGCTCCTCCAACTGGCTGTTGATCTTGTTGTAAAGAGCACCGGTATCGACGACAGCGTTCTCAGCCATTTTGCTTGATTCTGAATCTTAATTCTGAAACCTTGTAAACAAATTTGACCAAAATCTTTCAAACTTCCTTCTTATATACTCTTTCGCTGTTCAGACCTAATTGTCAATAATCAAATTACACACAAAGACAGGCGACAAATTACACACAGGACAGCAATTATTTGCCGCCAATTTGTCAGCCACACAGGAAGCATGAAAGACATGACCACAAGTTCTATTGGCTGTCAGTAGAACCACCATGTTGTCATATGCGGCTTTAAAGTAATGTTTCTTACAGATGTAACAGCGCGCACAACGCTTCGTCTTTTCTAGAATCGTCTCCAGATCCTTGTCGAGGCTTGTCTGTATGTTGGCTCCGATCAAGATACGGTCTTCTATATTTAACCGATTGATCACATCGTGCAACTGAACAGGCTGGCCATTGCACTGCAGATTTAACCCAGACATTTTATTATCTTAGGAAATGTCTCAAAATTGCAAAAACACGACCCAAACAAATATGGATATTTTGTCGGGACCGATCAAAGATATGTCTGGCACAGAGTCCACGACAGACATGTCAAGCAACTTAAATATCAAGCCGGTCGAGAAACCAGTCTTTTACGTCACAGAACTAGACATTGTTCATGAGAACCTGCCTCAGCCGCCTTTTGCCATGGGTCTTTTGGCACCCAAAGGGTCAGGAAAGAGTACTATTATCTACAATCTCATCAGCAGACCAGAATTTTACTACAAGAAATTCGATCAGGTCTGGATGCTCAGTCCAACGTTCTTCTTGGACGATACCTACGCAAAGGTCAAACTCAACGAGGAGCGCGTCGTCACAGATGTGACTCAGTTTACTCCAGTCATGAACGAGATTATCGGCAAAGTAAACAAACAGATCGAAGGTATCCAACAAGTGGTTGCCATGCAGGCCCAATCACAGGGCTGGACAAAGGAACGTATCAAAGAAGAGGTCGATAGACAGAAACACCAGAAGCTAGACAGAATTCTTATAATCATCGATGACGCTGTGGGAGTCAAGGCTCTGGAACGAGGCTCCATCATCACAAATAGTTTTTCGCGCCATAGACATCTGATGATTAGCTTCCTGTATGCTATTCAGATTTACAAAGCTATGCCGCCAGTGGTTCGTGTGAACCTCAGTGCTCTCATTATCTTTCGTATATATAATCGAGGCGAGCTCAAAAAGATTATAGAAGAACAAGCAGTCTTGGTGAAAGACGATACTTGGTTGGCCCTGTACGAACACGCCACAAAGGAACCTTTCAGCTTCTTGTACATCAACTACAAGCATCCAAAGTATCGTTTCTTCAAGAACTTTACTACACCCCTCGTCGTCAACAGAGAATAAGGTACAAATGGCTGCAACATACAAGCCCGATCTCGGCAGTCATTGTAAGAACTGCAAAGCCGATCTCGATGACGGTGACATCTACGAGAAACTCAAAAGCATCTTCTATTTTCTCTACGATGACGATGAGATACGCAGACAGGCTCGCTGTCATGGCTGGAGCAAAGACAATGGATTGAGATTTTCAAAGGAGCAAATAGTATATAGTAAAGATAAAAAGTTCACTGTCTGTCCTGAGTGCAGCTGTAAATATCCTCTCAAAAATAATTTATAGACAATCTGTGTAAAAATCACTGGAAACGATACAGGAACAGAAGACGGCTTAAAACAAATAAAAAAGTATACCGAATAGTTAAATTTATGGTCTTTTTTCCTAAAAAAGGACCGAATATTTACTATGAGGTTACCGGCTTCGTGACTTCCTGTATGCTTCCAGTATGTGTTCCTGTATGCTTCCTGTATAAAGGGCGCTTTTAAATTTATCTCTATCAATGTTCTGTGACTTGCTGTGTGTTGCTGTTAAAATTTAATAAAAATATAAACTAAATCGACATCCTCACAGATGGGCTTAGAAGTGCACTCCAGACTTGGTCGCAGAAATGAACTTGGGACCTTTGGAACCCATATAGTGACAGACGTCTTTTTGTATGATCTAAGCGTTCTTGAAGGATGGGCACTGGATCCGAGTATGATGGTAGCTGAATTGTCTACTGCTATAGAGAAGCATGGAGGCGACATTATGGGTCACCAGTATCATATTTTTGATTCGTGTATTAGAGGTTCTTTAACTGTGATGTTTATGTTGAGAGAATGTCACGTGGCCCTGCATACTTGGCCTGAAAAGATGTACGTAGCTTTAGATGTCTTTTGTTGTGCTCGGACCGATCCAATCAAAATCGTCCAAGAGATTGTTTCTTTGTTGGATGCTGCTGACACTGAGATGGTCATCATGAAGAGGGGCCCGGATGACGAATAGTTGTATATAAAATGTATATAAAAGTAGAGTAATAAATGAATGTCAGAATAAAAAAGTTCGATTTTGAAAATTGACATGGCAAATCCGGCCCAGAGTCAGCTTATGCAGCGCCAGTACAATGCCGGGCTACGCCTTAAGCAACAGGAGAAGACTGGAAACCTCTACAAACACATCTATGTCAATAGTGCCTATCGCACGAACGTGGCAGACATTCCCTCCAATTTCGAGATCTTCCTACAGAACGAGATTGTCGTGCCTCCCGATGGCAACACACGCATCAAGATCCACAGAGCCAACATCCCGATGACGTTCAATAACATCATCAGAACAATTCAGTTTACGATCCCAGCAGGCAGTGCCGGTGGTATCGCCACACAAGTCCAAGTAAAGCTGCCTCCAGGATACTATGATCCATCCAAGAGTGAGATTTATCTCAATGAGACGTTCGACTTTGGTATATTGGGACGCATCAACAGACAGATCGTTGAGGCAAATAATGCTGCCTTGCTACGTGTCGCCACAACGACAAGCAATAAGCTGGCCTTCATCAACAAGAACGATCTGAGTTCGTTGACAGTAAACAATGTCTCTTTTGGTGGTCCTGATTTGAACTACACCAAGCGTATTTTGGGATTCCCTGTGGATTCACCCAATGTCGTCAGTTTTGCACAGAGTCCTAATATTTATGGTCCCTACTTCTATAGCGAACTGTTTATTCGCATGAGTAGTATCCCGATCAATTATGATCTGATCGATGCAAGGACGGCTGCACCTGCCGATATTATTGCAGTTGTCCCAATCAACGTAGATACGTTTGGACAGATCATTTCAGTGGGTCCTTACGATTCACTCGTCTATAACTTTGCACCCAACAGTCGCATCAATCGTCTGAAATTACAATTGACTTACTCTGATGGCACACTCATAGATACTCAGGGCCAAGACTGGTCTTGTGTCCTTAGCATTGTAAAAGAGAATCCGGATGATGTCAATCCTGCGCAATTGCGTACGCCAGTCATGTAACTAGATACGAAATTAGATATAAAATTAGAGCATTAAATTAAATCAAATTTCAAAATTGATGTAAAATGCATCGCAAGTCAGGCACGCAGTTTTCGATCTGCGGCATCAAGCTGCATCGCAGGGCCCCGGAGCCCGTGTCAGTGCAAACCGAAATAGATTACGATGTGATCGAGCCCAAAGAGAACGACCCTGAATTGAAGCGCAAAAGAATAAAAGACCAAGATACAGTCGAAAACGACAGACACAAAGATGACGTGTTTACCGAAAAAGACAGCGATCAAGATGGACTCTTACTCAAAAGACCTTCCAAGCAAAAACACAAAAAATCAAAGAATAAAAAACAGAAGATATGAACGTAAAATTGAATATAAAATTGAATATAACATCCTTTGGTATATTTTTATGTTCTGTCTATTCTCAAGTCAATTGATATCTGGACAGTTTGTGGATACGATTCAGTTTGCCTTCAAAGACTTGCCTGCAGATCTACAGAATCCTCTGACAGGCTTCTATTTGTATGGCCCTGTAGAGACACCAAGGATATCTTTTCCGTCTACCTTAGAGTATTTGGCCGTGCCGCTGAAGAACGTCGTTGTTGGCCAGGATAGGTATACCTGGTCAAGTTTTGAGCAGCAAGTTCTAAAAGTTTCCAGAAACGGGAGACAGGCCATTGTCCGTTTCTACTTGGATTATCCTGGATTACCTTCTGCCATCCCAGACTTTCTGATTCGCGATGGTCTGCAAACCAAGGCATATGACCAAAATGGCAATTGTGCGACATGTAGCAGATTACCTGATTATTCCAACGCCAGACTGACACAGACGCTTCTTGCCTTTATCAGAGCGTTTGGTGCACGCTACAATGGCGACAGACGTATAGGTATCGTCCAGCTTGGGCTGGTTGGCTTCTGGGGCGAGTGGCACACCTGGCCGCTGCAGTATAATGCACAGACCTTTCCATCTACGCAAGTGTTAGCAGATATTATCAAGACTTACCGTGCTTCGTTTCCAGACACATTTCTACAGATCGGCATCAACGTTGCATCGTTGCAAGTCTACAATGATCATTTCGAAGCATCTTCTCTGAAGAACATGTCGATAGGTTACAGTGACGATTCGATCATGTCGTCGTATTACGAGTCTTACATTAAACCCATTCTGGATAACTCTGGTACTGCATTGACGTATACGAGAGCCATCATTGGCGGTGAGATCTTTCCGCCAGTACAAAACTGTATATTCAAGAATCCCAGTTGTGTAGGGTCTCTGCTGCAATTGTTAGCAACGTTAAGGACTTACCGTACATCGATTGCCTTGTGTCAGCGTCTGTATAACACGCCATTGGATCCAGACGAACAGCGTACTGCATTGGCATTGGCCAAATCGATGGGCTATCGCTACTACATTGATCGCGTGAATGTGCAAATGTTCTCCAGAATCACAAGACTTACCGTGACCGTCGTCAACAATGGACTGACGAAAAGCTACTTTGATCTTTACCTTGGAGTAGATGTTGAACATACTTGCTATTTTGTAACTAAAAATCTGCATGACCTTTTACCTGATGCCACTAGAAATTTTTCAATCGATATGCCGTTTAGTGCACCTAGATTACCATTTCATGCACGTTTCTTTTTGCATGCCCCATTTAAAGTGATGCCAAGTCAATATTTATATTTAAGTAACGAGGGCATAAATACCCACGGAGATTTGTATTTTACAATTAATCCGAGAGCCTCAGTTGCTTTACCTTGGATGAAACGCAGCGATGTCATCTGAATTTACGCGTCAATTGCCGCAAGGCGCCATCGCAGAACAAAACCCATTAAAACTTTATAGTAATCAAGAAGCTCCGACTAAGAGTGAACTTTTACAAGCTGCTGAAACATTTGAATCTAAGAAAAGACAAGGACCAATTAATCCCAAGGAAGGGTATCGGTCGAATATGCCCATGGTTCCTGCAGGCCAAATAGGAACGCTACCCGAAGTTATTCAGAACCAGATACAAAGCCAGAAAAGACCGCTCGAAGATGCAGTGGTACCCGATGCTAAACGCACAAAAACGACAGCTGCGACTACACCCGAGCCAACAATAGAAAGAAAGCTTACGCCATTGCCAGAGCCGCCCATACAAGGCCAGTTTGCACAAGTCGGCTCAGTCATAGATACAGAACGACAATTTCTTAGGTTGCGTCTTGATTCATCTGAAATTGACCCAGATACCAGAAAGATCTATGATGATCGTTTGACAGAGCTAAACAATGCACGCAATCAATTGATAGAATACAATGGCAAGATGAACTTAATCAGCGATCCTGCCATAGCAAAGTTCTACAGAGACAAAGCAACTGAATTGTTATATGGCATGAGCGAGAAATCGCAGATTGCAAAGGAAGTGAGCGCGGTGGCAGAAAGAATGAATCTGTTGCAAGCTATCTACGCTCCTTCCGAAGACAGTGCATATGGACCACAGGCCGGTATGAGAACGGCTCTGTTTAGCATGCCTGATATCAATAACGATGGCATCGTGGACGATAAGGATTTATATGATTTGAAAGATACGGGAAAGTATGGACGCAATCTTGCACTTCGCGACCAGAGTGGCATGGTCTTACTTTACTCTGGAAAATACGACTTTGAAAATCTCGACAAAATCAACAGAATACCGTACAACGAGTACAAGCGTATGCGCAAACAGCTTGATCTTCCCAAATCAGAAGATGTGTCCACTTGGCCCAAAGACAAGAGAGACGCATATATAGGATGGGTCTCTATGACAGCTAATAATTCGTCAGGTTACGATAAATTAAAGGCTTATGGCGAGTTGATGCGCACAAAACCTTATGAGCAATGGACAGAAGAGGATCGCAAAGGCTTTATGGCCTTTTCTGATGCTTATGTGATTACAGACGAAAATTATGGTCAGTACCTTGTGACCCGAGATAATCCGCAATGGAATGCAAAAGATGCAAACGTCTATAACATGCAGCTGGCAAGAGGCGGCAACAGATACTATGTTGATCATACTGGTGAGAAGGTCATGAAGGTGCTTGGACCGCTTGTGACTGCATTGAGTATTGCTATACCTGTAGCTAGTCTAGGAGCTGCTGCTGTCGGTGCTGCTGCGTCTGCCATAGGCAGTACACTTGGAACACTTGGTGGAGCGAGTTCGCTGAGTGTCGGGTCAGGTCTTGCTGGCGGTTCACTTAGTCTATCGGCTGCAGCAGGTGGTATCGGCGCGACTGCAGCAAGCTCAACTTTGGCTGGCGGAGTATCTGGTGCTGTGGCATCCGCAGTGAACAGTGCAAGTGCATTTGCTGCAGGTGTTGTGGCTTCGGGTGGCCAGACATTGGCGGCAGCCGGGATGCAGGCTTTGAATACACTCGTACCTGTAGCTAGTGAACTTGTTACGAAAACTGCAGTATCCGAGATAGCCCAGGCCGCAGGAGCAGATCCAACGACGCTATCGATCATTGACGCTGTAGGAACGCTAGGAGGTTCAATTGCGAAGAATGCAGCGAAAGGAGGCATGTCTCTGATCGACAGCGGCGTCGCATCATCCAAAGAAGCAGCATTCAATGTCTTAAAAGATGCCACGTCGGCTGCATTAACTGGACCAGCTGTAGTAAATGCCCTTGCAAAAGGTGCACAGGCACTTATCGACAAAACTGCGCCTGAATATGCTCAATCGCTGACACGTATTGTCTCAGCTGGTTTATCTGGCGAAGACATCAAGCCATCGATACAGCAAACTGTACAGGAACTGGCCACGAATTCGTTTGTCAAAGATGATACGACGAGCACAGTGTCCAATTTTACAAAGGGTCTGAGTTCGCTAATGTCTTCTATGCAACTGACTGAGAGCTTTATGGGTTCTTCGTTGACAGGCGCTGCAACAAATGGACTGATGTTTGCCGCACAAGACTATCTGCTTAATCAGTTGCCAAAGATGAGAGCTTCCCAGTTCAAGAGTCCCGTGGAAGAACGCTTCTTTATGGAAGCAGCAAGAGAAGCCTATAGCGATACTCCGAGAGATGCTATAGGACCGTACAGTTTACAGTACGTATCGGATACGATAAAGGTCTACACGGATCCGCAGACACATCGACTGATGATCGGTATTCGGGGCACAAAAGATGCTCGAGATAGGTCTGCATGGATACCTACGGGTGTAGGCAACTTGACCAAGACAGAGAGATATAACTATGACAAGGCACAAGTGCGAGAGATAATGAAGAGATTCCCACCTGAGCAATATGCTTACTTTATCAGTGGACATAGTATTGGAGGTGCGATCAGTACACAGTTGCGTCGAGATTTTCCGTTCATCCAAAAGGCTGTGACGTATAATGCGGCAACTGCTCCAAGAGATGTGATGGACAAGGACGCGAAAGACGTCTATAGGGTGTACAACAAAGAGGACCCGTTGTACAATTTCCAAGGAGGCAAGTTGACTGCGAGCGAAGTGCGCGGCAGCAAAAGCACATTGCCACGATTCCCGATCAAAGAAGCCAGTGGCGTGACGGATCCGCTGTTTACGGCCATAAATTTGTATCAAGGCCACAAGATGGACAAGTTCTTTGTTGACGAACGACGCAGTGCATCTTATAGCTATTAAAATTAGTTTATGATTAGTTTAAGATTAGTTTAAGATTAGTTTAAGATTAGTTTAAAATTAGTATAAATATAGGTCATTCGTTTGCATTTGATATCATCAAAATTCATTTCATTTGCATATCGAAATAAAATGGATCCTACACCTCTTCACCCCAAGGTCATGACCAAGCTGCCCGATATGGCCGTCTACGGCCCGGGTGTGGCTGGCAATGTCAGGCGCAAGACGACTGTCAAGGTTCAACCTCTTCAGGGTACCAGTTACAATCCTACTGGTCAGCGCGTTATTCAGATCCAGCTACCTAAAAACGGTTTCCTGAACGGGCTTAATAGTTACTTTGTGTTCTCGCATAAAACTCCTGGCAACGGTCTGACATTGACAGACTATGCAAATCTCGCAGCTCCTGCACAGATAAATGCTGGTAACACCTCTCAAGAAATATGCGAAGCATCTGGTCTTTCGACTAGTGGTTCTAATTGGATTCAGCGTTTGCGTATCAAGATTGGCGGAAAAATTGTAGAAGACATTGATGACTATAACGTTCTACACGAAATTCTAAAGTCTTCTGTCGTAACGTCACAGTATCGCGATTCTCTGGCTGGTCAACTAGAAGGCTACGAACCTTCCTGGGCTCCTAAAATGATTGAATGTTTCTCTCCTGCTTCAAACGGTACAATCACCAATTTACAGGTTGCTGGCGGAGTTCAGGGTTCGTTTGATGGTATACCTGTAAATAGAAATCGCAGCGGTCGTCTTAATTTTGGTGCTCCCACTGAGGCCGAAGCTGTCGCAACAGGATTTGAACCAGATGAGGCCAAATATACTCTCCAGTACTGGGGCAAAGAGGGTAAAGAGTATCAAGTCGTCTTATTAAGTGGTCTACTTCGCTCTGCTAAATATCTTCCTCTTCGTTTTATGCCTCCTGTGGAAATCGAAGTCACACTTGCTGATTTTGTTCGTTGTCATACTTGGGCACCACCTAGAGACAATACAACTCTTTTGACAATGTATGCAAATTCTACGTTTACCAGTGTGGCTGGTGGTTCCGCGGGCGCTCCTACTGATTTGGGTTCACTTACTCTTCCGGCCACTGTGGCAGATGCATGGAGTGCTAATGCACAGGGATATGGTATTAATCAGCCTGGTGGCCCTGTTAAGCAGCCCTTTTTGCTTCAGGATTCTGCTCTTCAATTTCCAAATCTTGTGGCAAATGCTCCTTCTATTGAACTGCCATCAGCAAAGAGAACCTATGAAATCAACAATGTCGCGTTCATGGCTGAGATTCTGGAGTTTGATGATTCCTTTTACCAGGCATTCGAGGCTTCTCTTTCTCAGGGCATCACTATTCCATACATTACCTATACCAATCACGTTTACAGCCATACTGGTGGTACGACTGATATCCAGATTGCTGAGCGCGTTCGCAGCGCACGCAGCATTCTTGCTGTCATGCGTCGCAATGGCGATCTGTCTCACCCCCCCTATCCTAAATTTATCTTTTCTAGGAACGGTCTGGAAGGCTTCCAGGTTAAAATTGGTACTCAATATTTCCCCATGCATACTATCGATACTAAGCCGTCTACCGACTTGTATGCTGGTGAACGTCTTATCGAACTTCAAAAGGTCATCTCTGCAATGGCTGATGTATCTCACGGCATGAGTGTAAATGCATTTGATCATAAGACCAAGTTTATTCTTGGTATGGATCTACAGCGCGAGTTTGATCGTCTTAGTGGTCTTGATACTACCAAGGGATTGCCTCTCTTTATTCGTCTTGAACACAATTCTAGCGAATTTAGGAATTGTCAGCTTAACGTTTTTGTATCTTATGATATGTTTGTGGATCTCTTCCCTGGCGAGGTCGTCGAAGTCCTTAACTAAACATCTTAGCTGGTAAAGTTGTCGAAGTCCTCAACTAGACATGAGTATATAAGTAAACGAAATAAAAGAAGATGATGAACAAATTATTTCAAGTTTGTAATGCAAAATGCCCGGCACGCTCGAGAATACCTACGCTGGCAAACCCGTCTCGGTGCACCATACCGTCGCGGATGTCAAAAATGCGCTCAAGGCTGAGTACAGTGACATTAAGCACATGGCGATGGAAGAAGCCGCGATCTGGAAACAGCCGACGATGCACAAGGAACGTGCGCAGATCTTTTCGAAGGGACCTGCAAATAGTGCATATAAAGCACTGCGCTTCAAGCAAAGATCGACCGGAACCGAGATCAACTATTAGCAAAAATGTCGAAAGCAATGACACGTAGTCAAGGAAACGTAGCAGAGGTACCGACAACTAAACATAGTCCAACAAGAGCGATTTTAAAAATACAAAAAGCAGTTGAAGAAGGACTCAAAACTTTGAATGACAGGGATACTGCGAATTATAGTTCCGTAAACTATAATTTATATAAAATCTTACAAAAACACAAGGCAATCATCGGATCAAATGAATTGATCGTTGGAAGAATTACCGAATACATCAATAAACTCAAAGAGGTCGCTAATGATCTACCTGACAACAAAAGTAAACTTTACACTGACACATCTAATACAGCTAAAGTATTTGAACAGATTTTAGATGAATCTATTCGTGGATCAACGTTAACCCCTGCTGAACCCCCCACAATGTCAAGTTCCACAGTGTCGAATATACCTGCAACACCACTGACATCAAAACGTGCAAAGCAAGAGTCTCCTATTACTAAGTTAGAGGCTATGGACGCTGATTTGAAAACCTTTCTCAAGGGAAAATTCTACAAAGCTGCACGACAACAACTAAAAGAAATGAAAAAGCTTGTTATGGATAATGAAAAGGATACAACTATACGAGAAGAAATGAAAGATTATCTTAAAGGTATGAAAATGCAAATAGATGCTGCGGAAGACAAAACTATCACTCGAGAAGTACAGACAGAACAGGGCCCAATTGGTACAGATATGTCAACCCAGACTGAACGTGGACAAGATGTCGGTATCCAAACTTTTAAAGAAGAAGCTCCAGATACAGCGTACAGTGACGTGATCGAGAAAGCTATCAATTCAGACAGTCGCAAAGTCGTCACAGAATTTTTAAGCAGAACAAAGCCTAGCGTCCAAACTGAACCTGTTCCTGAGGATGTCGAAATGCTCGCACAGCCTGGCCAAGGGTACGTGCCTCCTCAAGTACCTGACATCGTTGGACAACAGCCCGCTGTACCTGGCATGGGAGGCGAACCAGTTTCTGGCCAAGCCTTTATCCAGGAAAGTCTACACAACCAAAACTATTTTGATGATACACAGCTCCTTGCAAACATTTCTTCAAACTATGATTCGTTGAATAGGCCTGCATTGGCTGCTTTGGGTGCTGAAGTGACATATAGGAGAGAAAGACCTGATCAGTCAACAAACGAGTTTCGAGAGAGTTTGTATGGTCCTCGGATATCTGGCGGAGACATCCGACAGATGAACCGCTGGGCTGATACGGATCTTAGACCCATGAGACAGCATGTCTTTGTGAAACTGACACAACTACGCAATGACATGGTATCGTTTCTCGATACGTTTATTGACGAGCCTGAGCCATCTGAAACAGCATACGACTATCAAGCACGTCCCAATGACGTGTACGAGTATGATCCTATGGAAGTTCAGATTCCTGTGGAGCGCGAGAAGATCATGGAATCCGAGCAACACTTTGCAGGTGACAATGACGTGAATCCACAGGCAATGGCAAGGAATATCTTGATACCCGAATTTGGTGACCAGAGACACGAAGACGAAACCTTTAGACTTGTACAGCGTGGTTCTGGCGAATATATCATCAAGAAGTTGCGACAAGCCAAACTTAAGAAACTCATCGGTCCTTACAGTGCTTTGTTTACAGCCATGTTTAATTATATGAACAATACTACACAAGAAGAGGCTGGTGCATTGAACAACGTCTCTAAAGCAATTGATCTTTTTATCATGGCTCTGCAAAGTTACCAGATTAGTATGGATCAGTATACCTTTAATGGGATCATGCTCTCCTGTGGCGTTACTAAGAGTGCCATAGATTCCTATATGTATAACATGAGAAACGTCGTAAGAAACAAGATACAGCTTCAGATGTACGATCAGAAGATGCGTGAGGGAATAGCACCATCGTTCAAGTCTTATGCTCCGTACTGATAGTGTATGAAGAAAATTTGTGTCCACTTTGACTTTTATAGACATTTACAGAGTATTTCAGCATATTTCAGAGCTGTAGAAAGAATAATGAATAAGAATTTTTTTGGCGTCAACTTTTTAGTATGTTTGGGATCTAAACCCATGATTTCTGAATTAAAGTCGATGGATGAGACAATTACGCGCAATTTGTGCCGATATAGGGCCGCTGCATATAAATAAAATGCCGCGCTGCATTTATGTCATTAGTTTGATGCCGTCAAATTGCCAAGCGACATCATGGCCGATCCACTTTCTGTGAACCTTCCTGTGTCTTCCTTAGACAGATCTGAGACAAGTGCACAGAAGAGTACAGAGACAAGAACAGAGAACGTCTTTCAGATGGCATTAACGGACGAGGAGAAAGATTTTATCGCAAAAGGGATTCACAATTTTGGATTTAGAAAGGAAGAATGTTACGACGAAGTTGCGTCTCAGGACCTAAAGCGCGAGCTCAAGAACGCTTTGCGAGTGATTGGCTCAGACGGTCTCTTACCAGACAGTGTGATCGATATGAAGATCGATACAGCCGTGTTACCTTTAGGACAGAAGCGCACGTTCTGGCTGAAACGCCTTATCGGAAAGACCACTGGGGACACACAGAGACTGCTTCGTGGTCTTGAGAAAGTCAACATGTTTCTTCGGAATTATGGCCAGGCTCGTAGAAAGCCGCCTATTCCACCCAAGAAGATCACGATACCGATCGAAAAATTCCATGAACTTGAAGAGAAGGCCTCTACGTTGAATCTGCACGTACAGACTACAGAAAACAAAACTGAGATCAAAGAGGAACCCAGACCCGAACCAAGACACGAAAAAGAAGATAAAAGAAAAGACACGCAACACGAATCCAACAGCGAATCAGAAATGGCGTCGACAAAATTGAGCGCAAAGTCACTATCGAGTAAGCATACAAATAGCGACAAGAAGCGTAGGCATCAACAAGACCACGAAGATTCGTCAGAAAACGAAGACGACGAGGATCAGGTCTCTTCTGAAGAAGACTCCGATAACGAGTACAAGGCTTACCAGAGAAAATTCAAGAAACCGAACAAGGCGTACCCCGTGAAACGCAGAAGAAAGTACGAGGACGAAGAAGATCTGTACGCAAAGTACCAGAAACAATTTCAACAGGAGCTTCAGATCAAACAACTCCAGGAACAGTTGCAACAAGAACAGCAACAGAAACAGAGACAGCAGCAACTGTACATGCAGCAACAGCAACAGATCCAACAAGAGAGACAGAGACAGCAACAGCAGCAGCAACAGGCACAACAGCAATTACAACAGCCTCAACGTTTTGACAATGCCTACGTCAACCACTTTCTCGGAAACACGAGACGATGAACATAAACCAGGTCTTCAAGACTTGCCTGCGGAGATGCTCGCAAAGATCTCTAATGAATTGGACTGGGTCTCGCGTGCACGGTGTCAGATGCTATGCAAGGCTCTTTACCAGAACATGAGTAACCCGGCCAAAGACGAAGAAGAAGCACTGGACTTTTACTACAGTGTACTGCATGCTCCAGAGTACGAATCGAGACGCAGACTGCACGGATACCCTGAGCAGTGGGCACAACACCACAAGAAAAAGTCTGTCTATACAGTCATGTTGCACAAGAAGAGAGCCAGAGATGGTCGTTCATATTATCCGAGTATAGTGACCACTGTCTTTTATCCAAAGCACAAAAAACTTTCTGGTATGGAAGTTCAGTATTTATTTAATAGACATTTCTTAGACATGACAAGGGAAGACATAGGCTTGAGAGAAATAGTCGTGGGACGCACACAAGATATCATAGACCGTTTCTATATAGAAGATCATTCAGCCAAAGAGAAAGAGATCTGTATCACGTTTTACAAATTGTATACTGATACATTACTTACTCTGGATTTTCTTAAGCACCTAAGATCATTGCTGTATAAAAATGATTGTATGACATCTGTACAAAATTCACTGGAAACGATACAGGAACAGAAGACGGCAGAAAACAAATAAAAAAGTATACCGAATAGTTAAATTTAGGGTCTTTTTTCCTAAAAAAGGACCGAATATTTACTATGAGGTTACCGGCTTCGTGACTTCCTGTATGCTTCCAGTATATATTCCAGTAAGCTCCTGTATAATTACCGGTTTTGTATTCCTCTCTCACAAGTCTGTGATGTCCTGAGATCAGATCTAAGAAAATAAAGTTATTCCTCGTCGAACAGCGTCTCGTAAATGTTAAGCCAGTCTGTGAAGCCGTGTGCTGAATCCCACGCAAGCTTGTGGTTCAAGCCATGCCTTGTAAAGTGTGCTAGTCTTGAGAGCATCTGTAGAGAGCATGGGATGACCTTGCCTCGTTTCTTTAGATTGCACATCTTTGCAATGTAGAGTTCGCACTCTACGGATGGCTTTATGGAGTACTTGTACTTGTAGCCTGCCTTTTCTGGGGTCTGTCTGACCTGCACGCCAAACCGTGTCATCGCTGCCGAGTAAAGGACTTTGAGCGTCTGCATGTTCACGGATCGTTTGTAGTCGTCTTTCGTAGTCGGTCTACAGAATTGCTTGCAATAGAACATGAAGAACTGCTTGATGTGAGCAGCGTCTTCTTCGTCGAGTTCTCTGCGGTCCACTTGTATGGGTATCTGGATGCTAAACGCGAAAGGCATCATGTCGCGCTGTACGGGTCCAGTGTAGTCAAGCATACCATACTTGTCCATCATCTCGGAGATCTTCTTGAGGCTTTTGACAAAGTAGGTCGATGAGCTTTTTAAACGCTTCATGAATTCGGGTTCATTAAAGTCGTCAATGTAGCCGTTGTAGTCGTCTGTGATCTCGCAGAGGTAGCCGATGAAGCGCATACGGTCAAAGTAGACTGTCTTGTCATAGAACTGTTTGATAAAGTTTGGCTGAAGACGATAGTCGTACTCTGTGCCTATGCTCTTTCTCAGTTTGTAGAGTTTGAGAACCTTGTTCGCGTCTTCGCTGAGTTTCTTTCCGCGTATCTGCTGAGGCAATTCGTCAGGCATGGGCATGGTAGCCAATTCGATGTATCGCGTGTCCTCAAGTTCTTTGTGTGCGATCTGCATGTTCTCGCTGTTTGCCGTGATTGGATCGAGATCGTCTTCCGGCGTGGTGTTCTGGGACGGGACGCACAAGTAGACTGTGTAGCCGCAGAATCTACTCAAGCGTACAAACTCTGATGCATAGTCTCTGCGCGAATCGTCGTGTTCGCGTGCGTAGGACACAGCCAACGACGCGATGGGAGCCTTTGTGATGCAGTGCTCTTCTGTGACGTGAAAGATGCCAAGGATGTCCGAGCTGAGTGACTTTTCGTAGTCGCGTGATTCGACAATCGAGAGGGCCTGTTCGGCTTCTTCCTGTTTGTCTAGTGGAAAGCGAAATGTCTGGCGTGTAGGCAAATAGGCGTGTATTTCAGCGTCGATGTATTGTCTGACGCGAATGATCATCTGCATGTTTGTGCGTGCTGTGATAGACATACCGGTGGCGTAGACGAAGCACATGTGAAAGTGTAGATTCGTAAAATCGACACCTGTCGTAAGTGTCGGCGTAGAGAAGAGACCATCGAGCTCCATCCAGACATCGGTGCAGTGTGAAAAGTCGTGATCCTTGACATCATCTGCGGTGTCTGCTGAGTAATACTTGAATTTTTTCTGTAGTTCATCGATCTCGATGACGCCGTCGTGTGCCTTGGAAGCGAACGATTTCGAGTCGGAGAGAACGAAGACGCGCTTGTTGGCTTTGACTGCTTCGGCAAGATGGTGCAAAAACTCTGCTTCCTTGTTCTGGTAAACGTGTACGGTGTTTAGTCTATAGCGACTGTTGAATTGGACAATCTCCGTCTTCTTGTTCTTGCGTATCTCCTGGATGTACTGGACACACTCTGTGTTGAGAAATGCATCAGTGCATAGCAGGAACGTACAGTTTGCGACAATGTGTTCGAATACTTTGATGGCTCTTACGCGTCCACCGACGACAGAGCGCATGTGTTCAGACATGGTCAGAGCGTCAAGGACAGATACGATCTCGTCGATCCAGACAAACGACGGAACGTGGATCTTGAGTTGCCCGTAGCGATCCCTGTAAGTGTACTGTTGCACCATAGAGTTAATCGTACAGATACTTGACAGGTCACCGACAGAGACGGTAGCACCGCGATCGCGAAGGGCACATCCCTCGGAGACTGTCTTCTGGGAATTCTTGTAGTGGAGGATTCCAATGCGGCTAGGGTGTGTTAGCGGAAAGACCCACTCTGGATAAGCCTTTGTAAAACTGGAGACGTGTGCAGATGCTTGTGCCTTTGTAGCCACGGGCAAGAAGACTCCGTTAGGTATCAGTTTCATGTCGTACAAGCGACTGATGTAAGCAACGCCGAACTTGGACTTACCGGAACCACACGGACTCTGTACAAAAAGAGTGTCGGGTCTACGCCTGTGATCGAGAACAAGAGGCAAGCAGAGGGAAGACACGAATCGCTCGTCTGAATGTATTGTTATGAGATTCTGATCAAGCATATTCTCTGTCTCTTTGGGATATTCTTGTGATGTCTGACGATTGCATGGCCAGATGGGATCGATTGTCGTACGCAGCCTGAGTTGAAAAACGTGGCGTGTGACCCATTCGACAAACCAGTCGTATTTTGAGGCATCTTTCTGTAGAACGTGGTTACGTGGAATAGTTGTTATGTTCTTACGCACGCGACAATCGCGACAACGAAGAAAGACGCATAGGGCGAGAGAGACCGTATTGACCAGATAGACGTCATAGAATGGTGTCTCGTACGATATTGCTCCGACCATGGTAGATCTCTGACGCACTCGATTCGTCGTGCTGTGTTGATGGCCCTCTGAAACCTTTGTTGCACATGGACAAAGAGATCGAACGAGTCTCTTCTGGAACGCTTCTTTTGTCAGACCAAGTACATAGCGCTGACAGTGTATGACGTTCTCAAAAAGATATTTCGAGTCGTCGATGAGCTGCTTTGTGCATACGGCATAGTGTTCCTCTGAGATGCTTAGACGCTGATTAAAGTAGCGCTTCAGCTCAGCTTCTTCGGTAGCGTGCTCAGTAAGAATGATATCAACTTCAAGACCTTCGTCCATTGGATCTGTAAGTTTATTTTGTCAATAAAACACAACAAAGTTAAAGTATACGTAGACATTGTACATGCCGGCACAGCTAAACAGACTATCGACATTAATGTGAGTCTGGAAAACACTAGGACGTTTCATAATCATGCATTCGCGATAGATCTCGGGTCTAATGTTAGGATCATTGTAAGGAGGTAAGATGGCCTGGCAACAGCGAGTACAAAGGAGAGCCATATCAATTTGCTTGTTAGGCAAAATGCGCCAGAGAATGGCACGATGTTCGTTGTTACAGAACACGGAACAAGTTCCAAAGTTGAGAGGACCACGGAACTTGTTGTAAACTGCCCATTCATAATCACTCATAGATACTCCATCCACTTTACAGCGTCCGGAAGCATGAGAGTTGACATAGTCACTAGGTTTATACGAACTAGACAAAAAGAATGTCTCTTGAATAACTTCGAATAACTGATCTCTGACGTTATCCATCCGAAGATACATCTGGCGCAAGTTATCTATAGAAAGCAATAAGAACACTAGACGAATACAACAAAGCAAGCGACGCACCATTGTTCAGAATGACATTGGCAATGCGAGCGGGATCATCAATGGCATCAGTAGGATAAGCTGTGTTTAATGATACATTAGTAACGGTTTAAAAGATTAATACAAATCTATAGAATCCGTATATAGTTCCAATAGAAGGACGGTATTCGATACAAGCATGCTCTGGGCATTTTTCAAGAAGTACTCTAATGTTTGTCTGGGTTTCAGAGAAACACGAATAGCAAAGTTTAAATTGTCTAAACTCGAGACCCTTCTTAATATAATAAAGAGATGCGACAGGTTCTCTAAAAACATGACGACAGCTTGTAGAGATAAGACGATAGATAGATTGAATAGTGGTCTTGACGTCAGGCTCGTCAAAAATCTCAGTAGGAATGTCAAAGACGCGGTTGTATGCATCAAGAAGGACAACCTCAATAAGATCACAACCTTCTTCGTTGCTCCCGAGTATATCCGTTGGGGTCTCGTGGACGACGAACTCTTCGATGGCGTCTTCATCTATGAAAGATGTATTAGAACCATCCTCCTTCTAGTGCCATTTTTTTCCAAGCTTGATGCAGTCCAGGAAAATCACCGATCCACATATCGTCGTAGACAGTTTCAATAAATTGTGCGTGTCCACAGAATCCACTGTACGGACTGTAAAAGCTCCACGAAGTTATGGGAACAGTAAGACTAAAGACAAGCGGCGACGAAGAACGCAACATGTGTATGTCTTGGGTATCAAGATGCGCAAAAATGCGAAGAAGTATTTCATAAGGCATGTCCTCGATCGACGTACCACTCATGTTGTCTGATGAAGAAACATCAGAGAGAGAAGGGAGTCTTGGATCCATCTTGAAGAAACACTGAAGCTTGTCCTTCTTGCATCTGTCAGAGCACTGATAACTTCTAATTAATTTCTTAGGGTTTTATAGAGAATTTCACTTTGTTAGGATTGAATTTGCAATTATGTCACGTAAATACCGTAAGCCGATTGGCTACAAAAGTTGTTTGGTAAATATTTTGTATTTTTTTCTGTGTTATCTGATTGGTCGCAACAGGTCAGTAAATACTTTGTAAAGTCCCACGCTTTTGCGGTTAGGGAGTGTCTGTTATGATCTATTTTTAGTAACAGAGGCGGTAAATAATTTATTTTTAGAAAAATAGTTCGGCGAATTTAGGGTAGTTGAGGGGTAAAAGACCTCCGGATTACTGGCA